>Ga0214542_1003131_pt1 | contig 34100 bp, 20 predicted proteins | sample CNSS1metaG_FD_160096 | JGI IMG/M metagenome (GOLD analysis project Ga0214542, IMG submission 160096) | Root nodule microbial communities from cowpea collected in UCLA plant growth center, Los Angeles, California, USA - CNSS1 | ecosystem: Host-associated > Plants > Roots > Nodule | place: USA...
TGGTGTAAAAGTGGTGTCTAATGTCTTATATGTGTAAGACTAATGTCATATAACCATATAGAACCACAATCTCTCAATGACCATAACTATGCCATGACCATGACCATAACCTATATGAAATATATATAAACCTATCAGTTTTTAAATAAATTCATTTAGTTATGATTATATACTTTACTTTAATATCAAGTAGCTTGTAATAATTAATCTCAATCTTTGAAATGTTCAGAAACAGTTTCACCAAAATGATTTGTATTACAGCAACACCGTTTGACTTCTCCGGAGTAGAATTGGTATCGATATCCATGTCGTCAGTCATAAGTCGTAAAATATGACTAAGAAGACAAACAGGATCAATTTCCTAAATCGTGAATGGTTGACTTATCCGCATTATCTTACTCAAACTACCCATGATACAACAATAACTTATCTGATGACCCCAATCAACTCAAAATCAGCAAATATGCTCGTAATAACAGAATTTAGAATAAGAAAATATAAAAAGAAAAAAAAAAAAGTGATGGAATATCCATTTGATAGCTGTAATGAATAGTTGTTATCGTGATTTGTAAACACGATAGATATTAGAAAGAAGTGGTGGGAGAGAAGAATAAACAATGATTGGGTGTGGTGAGTGTGAATGTGAAGTAGAAGAGAAATAATAAAGAAACAATGATGGCGAGCTTAAGCTCCGTGCGTGTTCCGTGGGCAATTCATGGGCATAGCCCCGGAAGTTCAGAACTCCGCAAAGCCATCTCGACGCTTGACCTGACGCTACACCCGGAAGAGGTTGGTAACCGTCACAAACTTATCAACTCCTCCCTTCTCCTGAAAGCGTGTATCAGGTCTGGTAACTTGGAGCTTGGTAAACTCCTTCACCACAAGTTGATTCACTCTGGACTTCCCCTCGACTCTGTTCTTCTCAACTCACTAATTAGCCTCTACTCTAAATGCGGTGACTGGCAAACCGCGCTTTCAATATTCCAAGCCATGGACGACCATAACAGAGACTTGGTCTCCTGGAGTTCTCTCATCTCCTGTTTTTCTAATAACTCCATGCACTCCCAAGCCCTTCTTACTTTTCTTCACATGCTTCAATTCGGGATTTATCCCAACGAATATTGCTTTACGGCCTCAATTCGATCTTCTTCTAATGCTCAATATTTTTCTATTGGCTTTGTAATCTTTGGCTTTTTATTCAAGACCGGATACTTTCATTCTCATGTCTCTGTTGGTTGTGCCTTAATAGATATGTTTGCCAAAGGCAGTGCTGATATCCACTCAGCACGCATGGTGTTTGACAAAATGCGGGACAAAAACCTTGTCACTTGGACTTTGATGATTACTAGATATGCTCAACATGGTTTTCTTAGCGATGCAATTGATTTATTCTGCATTCTGTTAGTAAGTGACCATACACCTGATTCCTTTACTCTAACCAGTCTCTTATCGGCCAGCGTGGATATGGGATTCTTCTCCCTTGGGAAGCAATTGCATTCTTGGGTTATCCGCTCTGGACTGGCTTCAGATGTCTGTGTGGGTTGTACTCTTGTGGACATGTATGCAAAATGTGCAGCAGCTGGTTCAGTAGAAAATTCTAGGAAAGTATTTAATAGGATGCCACTTCATAATGTTATGTCTTGGACTGCTCTCATCTCTGGATATGTACAGGCCAGAAAAGAGCATGAAGCCATGAAACTGTTTTGTAACATGCTTCATGGTCATGTTGCACCAAATTGCTTCACCTTCTCCAGCGTCCTCAAGGCTTGCGCAAATCTTCCTGATTTTAGCTTCGGCAAACAGCTGCATGGCCAAACAATTAAACTAGGTCTTTCCGCAATTAATTGTGTGGGGAATTCTCTTGTTAACATGTACGCAAGGTCTGGAAGAACAGATTGTGCTCGAAAAGCTTTCAATGTCTTATTTGAAAAGAATTTATTTTCGTTCCGTACAGCTATTGATGCACATGCAAAAGCATTCGATTCTGAAGAGTCTTTTAACCATGATATTGAGCACACTGCTGTTGGAACTAGTTCTTTTACATATGCATGCCTCTTAAGTGCCGCAGCTTGTTTAGGTACAGTCGGTAAGGGTGAACAAATTCATGCCCTCATAGTGAAGTCAGGGTTCGGAACCGATTTATGCATTAATAATGCTTTAATCTCTATGTATTCCAAGTGCGGAAATAAAGAAGCTGCTTTGCAGGTCTTTAATGACATGGGGCATCGCAATGTAATAACTTGGACCTCTATCATAAGCGCTTTGGCAAAACATGGATTTGCTACAAAAGCCTTAGAATTGTTCTATGAAATGCTTGAAATAGGTGCAAAGCCTAATGAGGTCACTTATATTGCGGTTTTATCAGCCTGTAGTCACGTTGGTTTGATTGATGAGGCTTGGAAACACTTCAATTCTATGCATTATAATTATGGTATCAGTCCAAGGATGGAACATTATGCATGTATGGTTGATTTGCTTGGTCGATCTGGATTGCTTGTAGAAGCCATTGAATTTATTACTTCAATGCCTTTTGATGCTGATGCATTGGTATGGCGTACATTTCTTGGTTCTTGTCGGGTTCATCGTAACACCAAACTTGGAGAGCATGCTGCAAAAATGATTCTTGAGCGGGAACCTCATGATCCAGCTACCTATATATTATTGTCAAACTTGTATGCGTCAGAAGGGAGGTGGGATGATGTAGCAGCCATAAGAAAATGCATGAAACAGAAAAAATTGATAAAAGAAACAGGTTATAGCTGGATTGAAGTCGACAACCAGATACACAAATTCCACGTAGGGGATACTTCACACCCCCAGGCTAGAATGATATATGATGAACTTGATGAATTGGCTTTAAAAATAAAGAACTTGGGTTATATCCCTAATACAGATTTTGTTCTTCACGATGTGGAGGATGAACAGAAGGATCACTATCTGTTTCAACACAGTGAAAAAATTGCAGTGGCATTTGCTCTTATAAGTACCCCGAAACCCAAACCTATTAGAATATTTAAAAATCTTCGAGTTTGTGGGGACTGCCATACGGCAATGAAGTATATATCAATAGTTACTGGAAGAGAGATAGTAGTCAGAGATGCATACCGGTTTCATCATGTCAAGAATGGGAAATGCTCTTGCAATGATTATTGGTAAATGATTCCATATGCATTCGATTGTGGTCAGAATTTGAAATTTGAAGGTATACAAGGAAACTTGAACCCACAAGCCAATTGCTAGGTTTAAAGGCTTATGCTCATCCATCTTTATTTTTTTGACTTAATTAAAATTTTTATCCTTTAACTTATTTGAAAAATAAAAAAAAAAACTGCAATTTTTATTTGGTTCAATTAGGTGATTTTTGGTAGAATGTTATTAACATTATGTTTATATATGTCACAGTTCATAATATTTTCAATTTTTTTCTTTATTTTTTTGGTTTTTTTAATTGTCATATGTCAAATCATTACGGTGTCATGTGGTAGTCATCAACATTGTATCAAGATGTTTTTCATCTTGATTCTCCACAATCCCAAGTCATTCTAGATGTAAAACTTGGTGACCATGTCTTCTTGACTCTTTTCCTTGTTTACACAAGCGAATCATTTTTTGTGTTCTCACAAATAATAAAGAAAGAAACACAAGAACAAGATAGTAAGAAAACACTTTTATTCACCTTAGAAGATTTTATATACAAAGAGTCGTTCAATGTAAGAAATAATATAGCACCTATACCTAAGAAAATAATATAAAATATTAAGACAATTATAATAAAACGCACTGGATGGTCTAATTAGTCTTTAACACTACTACACGATTTCTAATGGATGGTTTTCTAGTCTCATCTATCAAAGGCACTAATTGTCTAACGGACCTCGTCAACAAATTGTGTGTTACACATTATTTAGAGCCAAACACATTTTTTCTTTTTAAATTTAAGAATTTTAAAAAGGTTATAGTTTCTACCATTTTATAAAACGGCCAAGAACAAATTATGAAGATGTGAGAAACAATGGACTTGTAAAAGTCCGAGACTTCAACATGGCAATTGCCAATACCATTTCTCTTCAGTTTGAATGGCTGTGTCAATTTCAGTATTGGATATGTTTGATGAATTTATATTTTTCATATAAGGGTAGTAATCGAATATAAAGGTAGTCATCGAGATATTATGATCTTATATATAAGATTATTCTTACACATAAGTTAGGAGAAGCACTTCAAGTTGAAATTAAGTGGTTACTGATCCTACATTTTTGGAGATTATATACCTGGATGTCTTACTCGAAGATTTAACAAATAAAACAAAATGTTAACAATATACTCATGAAACACTATTTTGAACATATTCTCTTTTGTGGATTGAAAATTAAGTAATTCATGAATTACAATAAATTTCAAGTAATTCAAGAGTGCCACCGAAAAATATGTACCAAACAATTCCCATGGATTAACAAATCAAAACAACCGAGGGCAGTGAGAAAGCAATTGTATTGTCACTGCAAAAACATCGAAAGCCCGAGATTCTGTTAAAAATAAAATAAAAAGCAGAATATACACAGCATTATACGACTGTATCTTCACAAAAATGATTTAAAAAGGCAGACTCAACCATTGTTGTATTTGCCGGGATCTCAACAGCAATAAGGATGACATTTAATGTCAATTGCCCCATTGCTTCATAAGTTTGTGTTCTCCAAATTTGATTTAGCTCTGTACAACAAAATAATTCATAATATTAAGCCAATTTGGCAGGTTAAACAGTTTCAAATAGAACTCGGCGTTCCAAGAGTTCTGATAAAACACCCCTCATTTTGTCAACAGAAATAGGTTTTAATATAAGGCCATCCATTCCAACCCTCATACAGTTCTCTTTTGTTACCCTTTTGGTGTTTCCAGTAAGAGCAACTATCAGTGGTCTATCTTGATGTTTCGTAAACTTCTCATGTATACGTACTGCTAGTTCATAACCATCTAACCCTGTACAAACATCCATGAAGACCACTTCATGTTCCAGAGAAACAACACGAAGACATTCTTCACTTGAGCTTGCAGTGGTAACATCGCATCCTAAATGCATAAGAAGTCCCTTTGTCACTGTCCTGCTAACCCTGTACACAAGTTTCACCATCAGTCATAAGAATCAAACAAAACAATAAACTTCAACGGCTTGCATTGCTTCCAATTTCACACACGGCAATTCCACCAGCCACCTCTAAGCAATTTTAACTTTATTGAAAGTAGAAGGCGAATAACAAGAACAAGACTGCACATTGATAAAATCATATTACATATAGTAGAAAATGACATACATTTTTTGCTTAGAATTTAATAGTTTTAGTAAACTCAAATTTTAGAATGTACCATGATGGCAACAATTGAAATTCAAAGCATGAAATCTGTTAGAAGTCCCACATCGATTACAAATAAGACTAATTTAGAGTATATAAGTGGATGGAAACTCACCTTATAACCAGTTTTATTTGGTTAAGTTAGGCTTAAAGTTCACTTCTTAACATAATATTAAAGCTAGTTTTGGTAGAGTTGAATTAAGCTTAAAGTCCACTCCTTAACAAAACCAAAGGAGCCATAGGTAATCAGGAAACCATGCACAATGAAAGAAAACGGCAACTTAAATTGTTAGAGACACTAAACCATTCTGGTGTATTCACCTACTGTGAGTCTCTGCATTGCACATGCTCAAAGTCCAAGTGGCTTCGGCAAAAAAATATTTTAAAATATATATATATATATATATATATATATATATATATATATATATATATATATACACACACACACACAAATCTTGAACGAAACGTTCAAATAAGAAATGTATATAAAAATATGGAAGTAGGCAATTGCTACGGATGTGTCAGATTTAGCTATTGTAAAGGACAAAATACTTTGAAGACCAGCCTAAGGTGGGTTTTAGAAATTTGACTAAGCTTCACATTTTCCCCAAGAAATCATGATTCATGATTATTTTAACTCCATGCCCTAACAAACTAAGCCCGATTAAAAAATTACTTTAAAAAGTTAACAAAAATATATTACCTGAATTGAATATATGTAATCTCCAAATTAAACTTTTCTATCCTGATATGATGCTCTAAAGTCCTGAAGACTTTTATTTTAGAGCTTGTGAATTATAAATTTTAATAACATAAACTTTCATGAAAGACCAATATATTTTAGATTAGAACCTGGCAATGCCATCATTCCTCAGCATCATGCTTTCAAAAACATAATTGGGTCCCGAGAAATTGGAGCCTGAGCTTAACGTGAAGTAATCAACTTAAGTTTACTATTCTCTGATATTCCAAAAAAAAATTTCAATCTTTTTGGAGCATCATATGTCAAGATGTATGCATACAACCTATGCTGCAATTTTAATCCAAGCTCATTAATCCTCGTTTACAAAAACAGAAATGTTGAAATAATAGATACTTCAGTCCTATTGCTTTATCAAATTCTAAAGGTCAAGATCATTACAGAAGTATTGGCTGATAGAATTGGTTATTTTCTTATAAACTAATTCATGCTACTCAGGTTTTATGAAAGGTAGAAACACATCTGATCTGACTGTATAGGTGTTGTTTCTAAAGGTAGTATTAATCTATTAAAGAGGAACTGTTTGGATGGAAATATGGCTTTCAAAGTGGAGATTAGCCAGGATTTTGACACCTGGGATTGGGAATTCCTATTTCAGGTCTTAAAGCACTTTTTTAACAATAAATTTTGCTCCTGGAACACACTTGTCTTGAACTCTACCAATCTATCAGTATCACTAAATGGTAAAGCTGTTGGGTTTTTTTCTTGTTCTAAATGGTCAGACAAGGTGATCCATTGTGTCCCATTTTATTTTGCCTTTCTGAGGAAGTTTTTAGCATACCTCTTTCTAATCTTGTTCAACAAAATTTGCATGGTATATCTTTCCCAACACATGCTTTATATGCTGATGATGTAAATACTTTCTGTAGTGAAAAGAGATCAAACATTTGCAGCTTGTGAGGAAACTGCTGGATATTAAGTTTATAACTGAAAATCGAAGTTCTATGTGATGGATTGGTCTGTCAAAGGAAAAGAAGTGCCACATATACCCTTGGATTCTCGAAGGTCACTTCATTTTACATATCTGGGTGTTCCTGTTTTTATTGATAAACCTTCTAAGCTGCATTTGCTATGTTTTTCTGATAAGGTAATAGCGAGGCTGTAGACATGGAAAGGATCTCTTTTATCTTATATGGGAGAGTGGTGCTTGTCACTTCAGTTATCAATAGCATACTTTGGCAAAGTTTTAAGGTGCACTTATAGCCTAGCTGTTTGATTAAACAATTGGAGTAGTAGACAAGGAATTTTAAATTGCCTAGCAATGTGAATAAGAAAAAAATGTCACAATAGCTTGGCAGCAGTTATGTTTGTTATAAAGGATGGGAGTTTGGGGGATGATCCTTATCCAAATCGAATCAAGCCGCAATACTTAAGGCAAGGCGGGATTTACTTGCATCTGACCCTGAATGGACCTGGATTTTTGAAAGTAGGGTTCGGCAAGGCAACTACTTTTCTAGCTCTTAGATACAGTCATAATTATGGTCTAGAATTAAAAGTCATATAGGTTTGGATCTGGACAACTTTACCAGGAAAATTGGTAATGGGAGAAAAATAAATTTTTGGTTTGACAAGTGGTTACCAATTTCAATTGCGGAGCTGCTGCAGAGTCTGCTGAGAACATTTTCATTAATTGCTCGTTTGCGGTTGGAATATGAGCATGGCTCAGCAATTGTACTAATTGCTCAATAAATACTGATTTTCTGGTTCGGCATTGGATGTGCTTAAAGGGAATTGAAGTGTGCAAACAAAAGTTGTCATTCAAATAGGGATTTTATTATCTTCAAGGCTATTCGTACCAAGAGAAACTTGATCTGTTGTAAGAATGGCAATATTGGATACGATAGACTAATGAATATTATATATACAGATGTGATGTGAATAGAGCAGGTTCTTGCTGCCCGGGAAGTACGAACTCTTCTGTAGAATAACTGCTGTTATGCATATAGGGAGTGTAATCCGTATATTGATAAGCTTGTTGATTATGGTACTGCACCTTAGGCACTCATGGTGGGATAATGTTCCTGAATTTCTTAATCCAAAGTTTTCTAGACATAAATTTGCTCTACCTTGTTTTGTTTCATAGTGGGTTTTGACCTTGCCCTCACTTTCTTTGTTTAGTTTCTCTTTTATGATATTCAGGGGTGGCTGCAAATGATTGATGTTTCTGACGGCAATAAGTTGGGATGGTAAACAACATAGTGCTGTAATAGCACCAACCTTTTTATTTAAAAAAAAAAAAAAAAAAAAAAACCTCAGTAGTAAGTAAATGAGATAGAAACAAATTTCAGAACTAAAGGTACGAGAATAAAGTTGTGACTGACCCATTGTCATCCATGAGAAGAACCTTGAGCCCAGCAAAGTTTGTACGTCCATGAACATGATTTCCCGGAACTTTAGGTACAAAAGGTAGCTTAAGTTCATTTGATCGGTCTGGTATTCCAAGTCTTACAATAAACGTGGCTGTACATCCTTTACCAATACCTTCGCTATCAATCCAAATATGCCCTTCCATAAGATTTACAAACCTGTTCATAATCAAGTTACAGAATATAATCAACCGAAAAAACTCAGTAATTCTAAAATGAACCTAATTCCAATTTGACAATATTCTAAGGAATAGTAAATAAAACAAGTGCTTCTCACATCCTAGTTTAAGGAGGTAAACAGACAAGAACATAGTACCTCCTACAAATTGCCAGACCAAGTCCACTTCCAGCAGGATTTCTTGTTGCTAATGATTGGTTTTGTGCAAACTTGGTGAATAACTTTGGGATGTCCTGTGGATTGATTCCTGATCCTGAATCTTTTACCTATAATTTATGTAACAATTATACTCCATATTTTGAGTCGGATAACAGAGGACACAATACCCCAAGGTAGAATATTATTAACTAAGCTTGAAGAAACAAACCTGTACTCGCAAATAAAAGTGGCTATCACTTGGCACTGGAAGAAAGTCAGGAATTCTAGGGTCCCTAAACGATTCAGGCTTTGCAATGAAAGCGGTGATGGAAATGCAGCCCTCTTTTGAGAACTTAACAGCATTACCAACAACATTCAGAATAGTTTGCATGAGACGTTTTTCATCCCCAATGGCATACATTGGCAAATCTGAAGCTAAATGTGAAGTGAGTGATAACTTTTTAACAGATGCAACAGGCTTAATCAAGTTAAGGACCTGCAAGCAGAATAACAGCTCCGACACCATCAGCTTTTAACATGAAGTCAGCAAATTAAATGGAATTTCAGAATTTAACATGAAGAATTCACCTCTCTGAACAAAGAATGAAGGTTAAATGTTGCTTCTTCAAGTTGAAGACTGCCATCTTCAAGACGTGAAAGATCCAAAACATCATTGATGAGGGTAGCCAACAAATTACTGCTTTTCAATATTGTCTCCACCATCAGACGTTGCTCAGCTGTCAAATCTGTTTCCTGTAGTAATGAAGAGAGTGCAATAACTGCATGCATGGGAGTTCTCATCTCGTGGTTCATAACAGCTAAAAAGTCATTCCGAGCACGAATTGCAGTTTCTGCTTCTCTTCTTGCCAGATCTAGTGCAACATTCTGCTCCATGAGTTGATCCCTTGCCCTCATTGACTCTTCCAGGATTGCAGCATGTGAAAGAGCGACAGCTACCTAATGTAGTAGACAATTATCATAGGCAATTGAAGGTATAATCAAACGAAAGACTAATGCAGAAAAAGAAACCGACGGTTCCCACATCATATATTTTTAATGCAAATGTTTCATGAAACCATAGTACATCACTTAATCTTCGGATTGTTTCTTTACCATAACTAGTTATTGTGCAAAGCAGGCACACATTCATGTAAATTTAGGAAAAATAAATCACAACTATTTGCTGTTTACTGTGAACCGAAAGAGTAAAAGTCAGTTTTAATAAATTTATCTAAAATTACTTTATGTTTGAAAGAAAGAAAGAGTTTTATCATTTATAAAAATACCGGAACATAACAAATTGGACTAAAGAAAATTTATACATGAAACAGTCTATCAAATAACTTAAGCTCATCTATTAGAAATAATAACATACAAATATAAAAAAATCACTTTATCACAATTCCAAAATTTAGTAACTTAGCTACAAAGTAATGAATGAAAAATATATCAGTGTAAAATAATCGGTTGAAATTAAAATGTAAAGGCATGTAAGATGGAAATAAACCGTGTTAGAAACGTAATTGAATAAAAGGGGAAATAGCTAACCTGGTCAGCAACTACCTCAACCAATTCTAACTCATGCACATGCCATTGTCTAGCACTATCTGATGGAAGCATCAAAACCATCAAAGCATAATTTCTAGATGAAACCTCAGGCCAATCATATATTTGGAAATTAGAAAGATGTAGGAGAGGAACTCGAACAGCTACAACTGCCCCAGGCATGTATTTTCCAGCATAAGGTCGTAATCTAGCAACTGGACAATTATGCGAAATTTTTACTGCCCTGTTGCTACTAAACACTTGATTGATCACAGGAAGATGAATGGGTACTGTGTATCCAACTGGGTTCTGCTGTCGCAATGTGTAAGAGAGCTGAAGCTCCAACCCAGTTCGTGTTGGCATCCATAAGGCACATTCTTCAAGTGCCAAAGTTCTACCCAGCTCAACAAGAGTCGTTTTCAGTATTGTGTGTCGATCAAGAGTGCTTCTAATCTCATGAGTCAGCATCCTAACATGTCGACCAGTTTCTTCTTGTGTGCGAATCAGGCCCATTTCTCTATCAAGCTCTGCAGCCTTGTTCTTCAAAAATAACTCCCTCGTTTTAACACTTAATAAATCAGGAATAATATGTACAAGCATGAGGGCAGTTGCACATGATACCACAGCAGTTAAAACCTTAGCAGTGGTCATTACAATGGCCACAGTTCTTGAATGAATTCTAAAGGTCCATAAATTAATTAGATGTGTTGCTCCACATAGAACTATGAAAGCACCAAACTGAACAAGGACCCATCTATATGGAAATACTGCTGATTTCTTAACAAAGTAGATAAGCTCCAAAGGGATTGAGAAATAAGCAAGGGCAATGAAGAAATCAGACATATATTGGTATTTCACCAATAAGTCATCAACTGGCATCTGTGGGTCAATACAATTGCAGGATTCCATAGTGAATGAACCACCTCAGCCAATTCTTCCCTTTCACATAACTACATTTGAAAGATGGAAAAAGTTAAGCATAAGATAGAATGGAACAGATCAAAACAACAATAACACTTGAGTGAAGAAAAACAAAAAAAACTACCATCAACTGAAAATTAATATCAGGATATTCAGTGCTGAAAATGAGTGTGAAGTAAGACTTAACCAAACTTGACTTAGTTCCATACGAATGGAATCAGCTTGAAGTTTAACTCAAGTTCAATATGAACCTTTAGATTCAACTTGAAATCAACTCAAGTCAATCTAAACTTATAATAATTTGACATATTTTTTATTTAATTATACAAAATAAAATTAATATGAAACTAATTAAAAAATTGTTATATAAATTTGATAGTATAAAATATATTATTTAATACACACACATACACACACTTATATACACACACATATATAAGACAAGTTGGTTCATAAACATTCCAGTCAAACGTACAAAACTCAAGTTCAGCTTGTTTATTTGAAGAACTCAATGTTTAACTCACGCTGAACTCATTGGACTCATGGATTAAATTGAATGAGTCAACTGTAGAATTCAGTTTCGAACTATGTTCAAGTAGGTTCTGCTCACTATTTCTGCCACTCAATTCCCCTTGGTGCATGTTTTTAACCACAGATAAAATGGGAAAATCAGCAAAAAGCAACGTTAGTTGGAGATGTAATAACAAACCAGTCATGTCTTAACCTAATAACTTAAGCTGCTGGGACAGTTGGTTGCTGACAATGTAATTGAACCATCATGACCAAGTGATCGAAAATTTGATCTTTGCCACCCTTATTATTCTAATGAAAATTTAAATTTCAGCATTAGATGGGCCTGCGCATTATCCAGTTTAATCCCGAAAGGGCCCTTGCATGAGGGAGAATTTCATAGATGCAGTGTAACATATAGCTTAAGCTTTTGAGATAGTTGATTCATGACAGAATACTATCTATAAAATGTTTCAACTCCTTTTAATACAGAAAGCACTATTTTATGAGAGAAAACAAAGTACAACAAGCGGAGAATAAAATATCCTCCGAAACATTAAAAACTAAACAATGTACAGCCACAGATTTAGAGACAGAATTAGTGCCAACAAGGATACGAAATCTGCCCCAATCGAGGAGAAATGCCAGGAAGCAATAAATAGGCTATCATCTATAATCTGATCATAATTCAGATTTTATTAAAATCTGATTCTGAAAATATGTCTTACAATATTAAATCAATCAAAAAATTAGGAAATAATTGATGAAAAATTAAGGACAAACTTGCAACAAAGTCCAGATTTTCTACTCTGATATTTGGTGTTGTAACGTTAAAAATATACTTTGTTGATACTTTAAAACTTTTTAATATATTTTAAAACTTCAGCAAAATCGGTGACCATAGGTTACCATCGGTGTATTTTGAATCATCGGTGCATTTTGAAGGCAGACACCAACATAGAAAAATTCAATAAAAAATCCAAATTCACTTGTTGTTCACAGATTCTAGAAGGACAATAAAAGAAGAAAATCTTTTTTAATAGTCAAATATGTATTGCAGAACTGATCAAATGCAAAAAGCGGGACCCTTTTATTTCACAAAGCTCAGAGCTAGTCTGTTTACAAGAACATGGAGCATAAATGCAGCAATGAACCAGGTATTTGTATATACAAAAAGTATTGCAAACATGCCAAGTGGATGAAAAACAGAAGAGAGAAGTGTAATCCTATGCATAGCTACTATGAGTAATATAAACTCCATTGAAACAAATCATGACTAGAGCACTAGAAAGAAAGGCGAAGCTATCCTATTCCGCAATGGATGTAAAGGCAGAGATAGAGCGTTCGAAATATGGTGTTCCTGTGCAACCAATTACAGCAGAGAAGTGCCATAAAAACATGCCCTCCTTATTCCAACTGAAACCTTACAAAAAAATATGAAGGGAGAGTGCTCCAGGGAGGAAAGACATACTAGGGTCAATTAAAAGCAAGAAAAAGGTTGGTTATTCCAGAACATAAGAACCCCAGGCCCAATTAAGCATTATTTAGATTCAATTGAAGAAAATTAGAGGTAATTTGCAAAAACTAAGACATGTGCATGAATGGATTGAAGGGAAATCGGGAGGAAGAGAGCATACAAAAAAGTGTAGTGGGGTGGTGTGAACTTACATGAATTCAAGAGCAGCAACAGAGATGAAAATGAAACTTACATGAAATGGAATGAAACAGATGAAGCAGAAGAGAGGAATTGAATTAAATGTAAAATTATTATTTATTTTAATTTTAATATTCGTTATTCCTTTGGCGGTCAAGTTCAATGAATTGCATTCTGTAGAATAGCTGCTTACCAAATATGATGGAGACATCTCCCTGCAAGTCTCGGACAGTCAAGCCTCTGCACCATTTTTACCTTTCATTTACACACAATTATTACATATCTGTAATCTATAATATGTAATAAAATTTATATCTTATCTTATTCTTCACAATTATTTTCTTATAAAATTACTTTTAAGTATAATTATATAAAACATAACTGTTAATTTTCGTGTTATTGTTCTATTCATTTTTGTTTCTTAAAATTTTATATCTTATATCGGTATAATTTTCCGCGACAACTTCTAAAAACTTTTATTTTTCAGTATTTTATTCATTACACAATGAATAGTAATCAAAATAATTATTTTTAAATATAGTATTTAATAATGACTTTATTTTTTTAAAACATCAATATTTTCTATCATAATAATAATAATAGTTTCTATTTTTATTGTTTTTTTAATTTGGTTTTTTATTTTTTTCTGTTAAATTAAGTATTTTTTGTTAAAATGATTTAATTATATTTTTTCGTTACATTTAAACGACTGACGTTACCGTCTTTTTATACTTTTATATTTAATGTTATGTTAGTATTTTTGTTAATTCGCATTATTATTTTTAAATGATTCCATTAACAAAAAATAAATATAAAGACTTAATTAATATATAATAATAATACTTCATATTTATATTGTCATATGATATTAATAATGTCATATGAATTAACATTTTTACATGATACAATATGTAATATCTCATTTAATAACTTTTAAACTACTAAATAAAGAATTATATAGTGATAATTCAAGGCAGATAGCATAGACATTAAGTAAAGTCTTATACAATCATCCAAAAATTGAGTAAGGAAATACTATATGTACAAGATTACTAGGATAGGAAAAGAGATAGGTTCTAACCACTTACTACAAAACACATTTATCTACACATTTAAGTGATCATTGCAAAGAATAAAATAAGGATAGACAAACATAGAACACGTATGGTAAGCTAATAATGATTTTAAAGAAGGTTACATTAGAGTAAGAGCATAATAATAATCAATCATCACAAATTCACACAAGAACATTCCAACACTCACACGCCAGTCGACTCTAGACTCAATTATCTGGATATATGCAATTAACATCGGACCTCTTGGTGGTTTGCACCGATGTATGATTCTCAAACTCTACAGAGTTTGGCCTCAAGGGGTTTTATCACCCAATCATCACACCAGGTAAGTCTCCTTCGTGCCAGAGACTTGATCGAGTCTAGTGGCTAACACCTTCTGCTACTCCTCATGACATAACTCATTATACTCTACATGAGCCTTAATGGTTATTGGAGCGACAGGATACCAACCAAAATTAAGTCCTTATGTCCTTGTATACACTGCCTTATCCACACTTAGAATTTCTCCACGAAACTCTTCCATAATTCACATAAAAAAGACTCTCATTAATCAAATCTTATCCAAGATATATCAATACAATCATAAAAGTCATATTTAATCATTTAGTGCATGAAACATGTCAAAGCAGCAAAAACATGAAACAGGGTAGTTCAGCGCTTAGCATCCAGCTCTAACGCTAAGCGCCATTCGTCTCGCAAATTCACCGCTTAGTCTCAGATCCAGCGCTAAGCCTTGAGATTTAATTTTCGTTCCAGACTTGCAAAGGTCCCAACGCCGCTAGGGCACCGCTCGGCTGGCGCTCAGCGCCATTCTTCTCGCATTTTTCAATGCTAGGCACCGCCGGGCTGGCGCTCAGCGTTGATCCTCTCGCATTTTTCAACGCTCAGTCTTGAATTCTAAGGCTTAACCTCACACCAGAAAACAACACAGATTTGGTTTTTCTTGAGGAATTTATTACCTGCTTTCATGACTATAATTGGCATGTCCTTTGCAAAGTTGCTAGGTTTTTCAAATTAGTTTTTAATTGAGGAATCTAATGCCAATTAGAGTTATGACTCAAGTATTCACTAGTGCAGAATCGCGTTTTTAACTCGCCTTATAGGCCTCGGTTATTGCGGAACCAAAGCCTATAAGGACGCAATGGCATTTTTGAAATTTTTTAAACTTTTTTGCCTCGGGTCCCTTTCCAAAGCCTCATTATTTTAAACACAGTCACTCTTTAGTGTGATTTTCTAAGTTTTCACACAATACAACTTTGATATATAGAAAAAAAAACTTTAAGAGAACCAAAATAAAAAATAAATTAAATAAAAATAAAAATACTACAAATTTATTTCTGACATTAGCGATAATATCATTCATACAAATTTAATGGAGATGAACTAATCAAATTATCTTAATAAAAATTAAGCTTTAATAAAAAAAATCAAATTAAATTAAAATAAAAGAAATAAGGATCAAAATAATATTTTTAAACTAATAATAAAAAAAATTGAAAAATTTTACTTGAAAAGTGATAAACAAAATTTTAACATTGAGGTGGGGCCTCTCGATGTCTTTTTGGAGACCAAAATATTTTATTATTATAATTAGATCATGAAAAATGTGTTGAGATAAATAGATAAAATAAGTATGTTCTAGTGTATTAAAAGTGTGTAATGTCTTTTTGACAATCAACTCATACATTAAAAATTTCCTTAATTTATCCCAATAATATTGTAAAAGACAGAATCGTCTAAATGTTAACTCACTCTCCAATATATCCTATATAACTTATAACTTATGTTCTTTCGGATCTTAAATAATTGGTGCAACATAAAATAAGATACATATGTGTATAGCTATATTTTATACTTTATTATTTTCGGTACTTAATCAAAATTATGAATGTTAAATTTTTTTAAATAATTTACAAAATATTATTTTAAAGTTTTCTGTATCGATATAAAACATTGCAGAGAAATGAAAAACGGTTATTCGGTTATTCACAAATGTTGCAGAGTGAAACACAGTAAAAAAAATTGTGAAATATTGAAGAAAAATATAACAGTGAGGGCTATTTGTTTTCCAAATAAGAGTTTTACAAATATAATTTGTTTTGGCAGATTTTACATTATTCTTGAATTTCAGTGCATGAATTGATTGGTTCGTCAAAGAATAATTTTCTGAAACACTGTGAAGCAGTGCAATTCCTTGGTGCTTAGATCGATCCTGTCGGGGACTTGAACCACCAGCTTGAAATTGTGTACCGTGTGCGTAACAGGTTCTGTATGCAATTTTTGTTACGTGGATCCTTTTGTTTAATTTACCATTGAATTAGCAATTTGGAGATTTATCAAATTTATTAAATAAATTTCTTTTATAGGATACAATTGAAACACTAAGAATAATATTAAACAATAATGTCATATGCAGTACTGAAATTTACCTCTTACATAAAAATAATACACACGGTGATATTTTGATAAATAAACGAATAATATTTATTTTTGACTTATCATCTTTTGTTATTTTTCTAATGTATATTTGATAATAGTAATGAGTAATATTTTTATTTTGTGTGTTTTGGAAATTGATGCTTGTTGAAGACAGATGTTTTTATATACGTGTTGGTAAATTATATAAATTTTTTTTTTAATTGATAAGAATTATGGATGACAACAAAATTTTCACCTGCAGACAGACAAATTGTGAAAAAAAATTATAAAAACTACTAAATGGATATCCTTAATGTATATTTAGTTTCACGTTTGTTAATTGGACAGTATGACTATTATTGTATCCAACCCTAGATATGCACTACATGCTCATAATTACTTTTTTTATTTTTTTTTGAAATAAAATTATTCGGAAGTTTTAATTTAGTATTTTTTTAAATGAAAAAATGATAATTATTGAAGAATTGTTTAAAATTTTATTTCATATATTTTGTATTTTTGTTTAGTCCTATGAAATTGAAATTATTTTCAAAAATATTATTATTTTTTAATTTATATTTTGGTACAACTCATTTAAATCTCCATTGCAATCTCCATTACATTAACATTTAGCAAGTAATTTCATTCTAATTGTACTTTAAAAATAAATTTTTATTTAATTTTATATTTTAAAGATTTGGGTATCCAAGGTACCTATGGTATAAAAAAAAAATCACGGGTATAAAAGTATCTAAGGGTAAATATATTTTTATTTTTTTAACTTTGATACAAAATTGAAATTCGTCTGTGTGTAAAATTTTAATACATTTTAGTCCTCAAATTTAAAAAATAATTAATATAGTAATTTTAATCTAATTATATTAAATTTTTTTATGGTCAAACACATTTCATACTAGTATTTGAGTTATTTAATATATTTTACATAATCTTACTTCAATATTAATTGAAAAATATGTTTAACATGCCAAAAATATTTAACGTAATTAATTTAAAAAGATTATATTCATTTTTTTTTCTTTTATATATTTGAGAGTCAAGATATATTAATGTTATGAACAAATATTACCGTATCCTACTTAACCTGTATTGTCACTTCTAGTACACTCTAATCTTGTGAGAATTCCAAATATGAGAATAATGGAGCTTGTTTATCTATTTAAATATTTTATTAAATGAATAAACAGCACGCAACACTTTGATATATTACTCTATGCTCTTTCTTTATCTCCACCCTTCTTTATAGAAGATATAAAAGAAGAATCTTGCAGTAGCAGCATTTATTTTGTCTGTAACACTGAGTCCTTTCGTATCTTTTGTTTGTAACAGAGAATCATTTCATATATTTTGTTTGTAACATAGTAGTATATTTATCAATTTTCTTAATATGTAAGAAAGAATCTTAAACTACAGATTTCGAAGACATTTGTATAGATGACACTTACTTGTTTTTATGACATTATTAATTTAAATGATCATTCGTATAGATGGCACTTACTTATTTTTATGACATTATTATTAATTTACATTGTGGCTCTAAACTGGTAAGACAAAATCTTAGATTGCAATTGGACATATTATAGATGAAAAAAAAAAAAATCATAGTTTTATGGATTCCAAAGAGAATTTGAAAGAATTAATTTTTGTCTCATGTTAGCAGTGATCCACCAACCAACAGGAGCAATGTGTTCCCATGCCACCCCATGTCATATGCAACTTGCAACATGCTCCCTCACAATAAGCAAGGTCATCATTCATTCCTTCAATCACCTCAATCCTTCAAACACACTTTTAGTTTGACTCTCAATATAATCATTATCTAGACTAGGGGTGTCAAAACGGGCAGCCCGGTTGGCCCGGCCCGTTTTTGGCCCGTTTTAAATGGACCAGGTCGGGCTGGCCCGACAAGGCAAAACGGGTTATTTTTTTGGGTCCGGTCTGTGGGGTGGCGGGCCGGCGGGCTGGCCCGCCATCCTTTTCTTGATATGTTCATTTTGTGGCCCAAAATCAGATTTTAAATCTTTTCATTTTAAATTTAGTTGACTACATTAATTTGTATATAAATGTAATAGTACTACATATGCATTAATACAATAATAACCTGCGCAGTGACTATAATAATAGTCAGGGTGGTCTGTTATGTAACACAACCAAAGATACAAGTTACAACAGTGAAAAGTCAACACAAAAGGAAACATTTGAAATTGTGAATTGTCAAGTGAGAGTGTGTGTGTGTGCAGAACCCAATGCCTTTACCGTTTTATCTTTGCATTTCAAACACCAACATGAAAATAAAAATTAAAAATACCCAAAGAAAATAAAATATTAATTTACTTCTTCCGCCTGTTTTTGTCTTACGGCTCGCGGGCTGGCCCGTTTTGGCCCGCGGACTGGCCCGTCGGGCCAGCGGACTTGACGGGCCGGGCTGTCATGAGCTGGCAGGCTGAAATTCGTGGCCCGGCCCATACTTTTTAAAATTTAAGATATTGTGCGTTTGCCTTACGTTATCTCTAAGGAGATTTGTAAAGAGAATAAAAATAACATTTTTCAATTTGTAAGAAAAAAAGCTATAATTAGGAATAGTTTTAATTTTGTTTTTAGTACTTACCTTTATTTTTATACACTTTTAGCCTTTACTAGGATATTTTTGTCATTATTTAAAAACATTTGTCTTCCTAGTTTCTCCATTTGTAGAAACAAAGGAGAAAAAAGAGGAAATAAGAAAAAATAAATAAAAATTGATAAGAAATAAAATGAAGAATATATTTGATTGGAAAAAACGAACAATAATGCGAATATAAAGTTGATAGTTTTGGTATATTTGATCAGGAAAGGATGGGGTGTCTCAGTATTGCCACCTTATTTCCATCCAATGAAAGAAAGGTTTAGTGGTGTCCAAGGAAACGCATTTCAAGTTGCTAAAAATATTTAATTTATTCCAATAAAGTCCCTCCGATATTCAGAATGGACCAGTACAAAATAAAGAAAAAAATAGAAATGAACTGGTGAACATTATTACTATGGCTTAAAAATGAAAAAATGTGGTTTGAAATGAGTTTTTAAAATTATATTTTGTATTTACATACATTAAAGCTAAAGATTAAGCAGCACTTAAAATAGATAATTTAGCGGTTAAAAAAGATTTACTTTATCTTTGAAAAAAGTGAGTGAGTAGCAGCTGAGCTGACACAAACCATATATAGGCATCATTCGATCAGTGTCTGTGTCCGTGTCTGGTATACAGTGTGAATAGAAAGTTGAAAATCAAAAAGGGGCCATCTTTGGAATCTTTGAGACATAGATGAGCATGGGGATGAGAATGATGGTGGTGGGCGTGGTTGTTGTGATGTTCCTTGTGCAGATGGTGGCATCATCGGATCTCCGACCTGGGTTTTACTCAGAAACATGTCCAAACGCAGAAGTGATAGTCCGAGATGTGATGAAAAGGGCCCTTGCGGTGGAACCCAGAAGTGTTGCCTCTGTTATGCGCTTCCAGTTCCATGACTGTTTTGTGAATGTAAGTACGTGTGTTTTTTCTTCTTCTGTGAATTGTCATTTTGTGAGTGTTTGTTTGATTTGTGATTTTTGGTGGTGCATGATGGTTGTTGGTTCAGGGGTGTGACGCCTCCATGTTGCTTGATGATACACCCACCATGGTTGGGGAGAAACTTGCTCTCTCCAACATAAACTCCCTCAGGTCATTTGAAGTTGTCGATCAAGTTAAGGAAGCCCTAGAGAACGCATGCCCTGCTGTTGTCTCCTGTGCTGACATCATTATCATGGCATCCAGAGATGCTGTCGCTCTGGTTCGTTCCCACCTTTCTCTCTTCTCAAAACCCTTCCATCTCTCTTTTACATACAACTTCCTCTGCCTATCACGTTTTTATGCACTCTTCTTCCTACTTTCCATCGATGAAAAGTTAACCTAATTATACAGATTTCCATGATGATCTTTTGTTTATCTTAGGTCTGTCATTATCGCATTTATTTTTCTGTCTTCTCTTTTAATTATTAATTATTAATTATTAATCTTAGACTGATGTTATGACGTTGAAATTAAGTTTAATACATGCTACAGTTTCTTATCTAAATGGAAAAAAAGTTAAATGTATTTTCAAACTGTATCTGAGAATTAATTACTAGAAGATTTCAAATCAGATATTTCCAGTATTCTTCCGTTTCTGTTCCTGTGTCATTTAATGTCATTGAAGAAGGATTAAGTAAAGAATTAATGAGTGAAACAGGTGCATGCAGATGTGTGATGATGAAGAAGCCGTGACTCTGGTTTTATCTCTTAGTCTTTGCAAATCTACCGAACCAACCTTATTTCTACTTGTGATTGCAGACAGGTGGACCCGATTGGGAGGTGAGGTTGGGAAGATTGGACAGCCTGAGTGCGAGTCAAGAAGACTCAAACGAAATCATGCCGAGCCCAAGAGCCAACGCCTCTGCTCTTATAGATCTGTTCCAGAAGTACAACCTGAGTGTGAAAGACCTTGTTGCATTATCAGGGTCTCACTCCGTTGGGCAAGGTCGGTGCTTCTCCATCATGTTTAGGCTATACAATCAATCTGGAAGTGGAAGGCCAGATCCTGCCATTGACTATGGGTACAGGGAAGAGCTTGAGAGGCTGTGTCCTCTGGATGTTGATCAGAATGTGACAGGGAACCTTGACTCCACGCCTCTTGTGTTTGATAACCAGTATTTCAAGGACTTGGTTTCTGGGAGGGGGTTTCTCAACTCTGATCAAACACTTTTCACATTCCCACAGACAAGGGAGTTTGTGAGATTCTTCAGCAGAAATCAAGATCAATTTTTCAAAGCCTTTGTGGAAGGAATGCTTAAAATGGGCGACTTGCAGTCTGGTCGGCCTGGGGAAGTTCGGACCAATTGCAGAGTGGTCAATCCTCGCCCTGCTCATTTGCTCTTTGAGTCCCAACACAACCTCCTCAGTAATAACAAATCAATTTACGATATATAAATCCATAGATGCATCATGTCTCTTCAGATTCATGCATTCTATATGTGTTATCCAAGTTTTCAACTATGAACCAAAGTCCTCAGTTAAGGTTTGAACCATCTTTGGCTAGTTAATTTTGGTCTTTTTCTTCACATTCCAAGTTTTCATATTATAAACTGTTTTAGCTCCTGCGTTAGTAGTTAATGCATTCAATTTATGAGTCAGACGCTCTTTATGCTACAAAATCAGTATATTTATGTTTACTAGTATGTTGAACCGCAAAAACATTCCTGCCTATTTATAAATTGATCAATGATTTATACGAGTAAACATCAACTTCGATTAGCAACTTTAGCTGTTATGAAAATTTCTTTTACGATAGATGGTGAATTCTGGATGGTAAAAATTGATCTAATAATGGGTCAAAATGAGATAATATTTAGATAATAAATTCTATGTTCACAGTAGACTATTGTTACAAGAATCATGTTTTCCTTCCCATGACAAGAAAATGGGATCTGTGAATTGGGTAAATTATGATGTCTTCTGCTACGGAAGAAGATTTTACATGCACTAGGACATAAATGTTAAAATTCCCATAGTAATCAACTAATAACTAATATATTTGGAGCTGTTTCTTTCCTAGATAGTATTGTTCTTTTTATTCATTCCAACTGCTAAATTCAAGAACACATTTTTTCTTTTTAGTATTAATTGAGTATAGCTGATGAATTCAAATAGTTAAACTATTTTACTAAATTTTGATTCTATTAATAATGTTCTAGGTTGTACCTATAATATTTGACGTTACAAACTAACTCATCCTTCAAATGATTGTTATCAAAATGTTTTGCCTTAGATTAATTGTGATGGCATTTTCTAACCCATGTGAGATGTATCATCTTGCTCAACAACAAAAAACTTTAAAGTTCAAACTTTCTTTAAGAAATATGTATTTCTCAAAGGTAATTTTTTTATCCGTAACATAGTTTGCGTCATTATCTTTCTTCAAGATCAAACAAAGTATTTTCTATCTTGAAGAGTAACCCATTTAAGATTGGCCGCAACTATTTTCTTTAAAGCCAAATTTTATACTTCATCATCATGCAATAATCATGCCATACTCATAGATCGATAGTAATGGAAGTTGACTTGTAACGGAGTGTTTTATAAATAAAATATGATTGTAATGTTAGGACTGATCTGGTCTTTAACTGTCCAAAGGTCGATATGATCTTTAACTGTCCACAGGCCAATCTGGTATTTAATTGTCCACATGTCAATCTGGTCTTTAACTGCAAAAGGTCAATCTGGTATGCCAAAAGACTGATCTAGTTGCTAGGTCCAAGGTCGATCTAGTTGTTAGACTAATACTAGTGGGATTACTAAGATAGGAGTATGAGGTAGTAAGTAAGGAGTTTAATGTTGATAACTCAAGTAATTGTCCAAGACTTGGCAAGAGACGTGAAATTAAATAGGGAAATTTGATGAGCATTGAATAGGAGGAGAATGTAAGAGCTAAGAAAAATAGGCATAATGGAAGACCTCGAGCCAAGAAAAGGGGGACACTTTGAGTACTCTAGTTGATCGGACTATGAACCTTTTGGCTAGAATATTTTGGCGCCCACCATGGGGCATTAGTAAAACATTTCCCGACACCCAAATTAAGGTACTTCTCTTTTCTTAGACATAAAAAATACCCAAACGGCTCCCTGCCAAATTGAACTGCGGAAGTGGATGTTAGAAGGCCATTGACACTGATAAGCCGGTCAAAAGACAAAAGGAAGCATCGATAAATATGTATATGCCTAATTCAAGCTTTTACCAACGATCTAATGACAGGAAAGAAACATAAAAAAATTACCAATGCATATGACTCATTCAAGCTTTTATCGACGATCTGATGATAGGAAGGAGGCATCGAGAAATTACTGATGCATATGGCTCATTCAAGCTTTTACCGAAAATTTGGTGAGAGGAAGGAAGCATTGAGAAATTACCGATGCAATTGAAGAACTTATTTGTTTTATTAAAACAATTTTCATTATTTCTCAACCATTGACTATGTTGATATTTGAAAAGTTTTCTTAGATTTTTAAGGTATTTTTCATCTTATCATACCCTTAATTATACATTTGTTTTTCTTTGTGTGATTTCATTCAATAGTTTCTCAATTTGTTTCTAAGACACACATTTGATCATTTTTTAATATTTTTATTTTTTGTTTATTTTTATCATGTAGAATACTATTTTGATATATTTTATATAATTATCTTTTATTTTCTAACTCATTATCAATCATATTCTAATTTTGTCAGTATAATTGTATGAATAAATTTTATTTACTATGATACGAAAATTTAATGTAATTTGCCATGAATTTTTTTTATCATCATCCAACACATATTGAAGTTCAAAATATACAAGATTTATGTTAAAATTTTAATATTATTAGTATAATATTTGTTCTTTGCGTGATTTTGATCAAGTGATGTATTATAACATTTATTAGAGCATAAAAATGAGATTCATTAGAATTTAAAAAATTGAAATAAACAGACATTTAAAAATATTTTAATTTGAATATTTGTTTTCCTTTTATAATTTTTTCAAAACATTTTTAACTTTTATCAACTAGGTTCCATTAATGTTTGCAAATTTAATAAATATTTTTGGTTCTCATGAAATTTATTTGGTATTCTATTTTGAAATGTATACAATTATAATTTCTTTCTAAACATTTGATATCAAAGAAACAACCATGCTTTTAATATTGAATATTTGATAATATTCTGTTTCTTTTACCATAATTTTTTATTATTTTATAAAAATTAATTAATTAATATTGAAATAGCACTACTAGAAATTCTTATATTACATGTGACTTTTCTTGCAAATTTGTTAAAAATATTTGTCATAAAAGACTTTTTTTTGCCATTTTTTTAGAAATCTTAATTGGCAGGTAAATCCTTCATGGGTAATTATTTCCTACAAAATTATAAAATTTGCAAGTATTTCCTACAAAATTTGTTGCGAAAAGTGTTTTATACAAAATATTTTGCAAAAAAATTGGTAGCAATTTCTTACAAATTTTTTTTCACAACAAAAATTGTAAGTATTTCCTACGAAAAAAAATCAAAACAAAATTGGCAGGAAATATGAGTTTTTTTAGTACTGTAGTAAGAAAACGGGTACGGGTATGGGTACAAGAATATGCCCGTTACTGGGTGGGGATGGGGATGGGACAAAATTTTGATACTCGTTGGGTTTAGGTATGGGGATGGGTATGAATTTTTTCTATGGGGATGGGTATGAGATAACGAAACTTGTCCATGTCCCGCCTCGTTGTCATCTCTAGTCATAAGGAGGTCGCGCATAAGAAGGTTAGGGAAGTCACCCACAGGGAGGTCGATAGAGAAGTCAACCATAGGAAGATTGACCTTAGCACTTAGCCTTAATGAGATCATCCTTAGAAAAGACTTTTTTCCGAAGAACATTGAAATAGAATTCGCTAAGAAGGCCACAAACGACAGGAAGAGTTTCCACATGACGATGAAGTTACTCGTTGAAAATCGTCAGGCAAAAATGGAGAACTAGAAATAGTGTTACTATTGTCAAGTAAGAGATTCTTATTTCTTTTCCTTTTCATATTTAAAGGATATTGTATATTGTATTTCTATTTTTTCTCATTTTGAAGGTGCGAGATTTCAAAGCTTCCAAGAAAGAATAAAAGTGACCTTTCAAAGAACTGAACCAAAAAATTAAGGTGACCTTTCAAGGCGTCTAGTGACCTTTCAAGGCACTGAACCAAAAATTAAGGTGACCTTTCAAGGCGACTGGTGACCTTTCAAGGCACTAAACCAAAAATTAAGGTGACCTTTCAAGGAGCCTAGTGACCCTTCAAGGCACTAAACTAAAAATTAAGGTGACTTTTCAAGGCGTCTAGTGACCTTTCAAGGCACTAAACCCAAAAATTAAGGTGACCTTTCAAGGCACCTAGTGACCTATCAAGGCACTGAAAATATTGACGACCTTTCAAGGCGGCCAAGAAGAAATGATAACTTTTCAAAGTGCATAAAGAAGATGAAAGATGGCTTGTTAAGGTGCCCAAAAAGAAAAAAATGTGATGTAAGACGATTTGCACTACTAAACAAAGGTAAAAGACAACTTATAATAGTAAAAGGAGAAAAATGATCAAGTATCATCTTTAATGATGATCAAGAATCATTTGATTGGTTAAATGATGATGGTCGGTAAAAAGATGATCAAGTATCATCCTAAAGAAGAAAGATGATAAAGTATCATCCTAAATGATGATTAAGAATCATCTAATTCGTTAAAGGATGATCAAGCATAATCTGGTTGGTAAAAAAAATGATCAGATATCATCCTAAACAAGAAATATGATCAAGTATCGTCTTAAATGATGATCAAGAATCATTTGATTCGTCAAATGGTGATCAAGCATCATCTAGTATGTAAAAAGATTATCAGGTATCATCCTAAAGAAGAAAGACGATCAAATATTATCCCAAATGATGATCAAGAATCATCTGATTGATAAAATGATGATCAAGAATCATTCGATCAGTAAGATGGTGATCAAGTATCATCCGATCAAGGTATCATCCATCAAATATTGTTCGATCAATTTAAAATGATAATATATCATCTGATTAGGCTACAATTAATGTAATTGCACATCATTAGTTGGAACATGTATGTTCTGGATCCTAATGATATCAAGCCTCACACTTCCTCAAAACTAAGGCTTGGTGGTTGTGTGGTGATAGGCCTAATGGTCGATCTCATTAGTTGAATAGATTTAATGGTCGATCTTTCTAACGAATGGGTTAGTGGTTGATCCCATTTATTAGAATCAATATTAATTATCATGAAAAAGGTGGCGTTAAGGAACTATGGAGACAAGAATAAAGGCAATAATGCAGGATTTCTCAACATTTTGTGAAGGTTGCTACGTGGTGATAGGAAACATATCGATCACATCATTAGCCCCAATATCAATTGATAAAGGAGTCATTTCTTCAAATTTTATAGCCTTTTTAGTCTTTTAGACCAAAGGCTAGGGGACTATGTACTGTTAGGCCTAATGCCGATTAGGTCATCAGGTCAAAAGCCAACTTGAACATCGAGTCCAAATGAGTGAGAAAGGCTAGGTCAGAAGTGGGAAATATACGAAGAAGACTTTGTAATAGAAGGAAGAGATCGAAAATTAGGAGATCACTATTGATTGTTTCTGACTAATCAGTCTTAGTACGTTTTTGCTAGTACAAGTATAAATAATGTATAAGTGTGATCATAAATATTTTTATTTAGCCTTAAGCTTTATAAAAGTTAAGGTCGAGGGACTATGTAGTGTTAGGGTCGATGTGGTCTTTAATTGTCAAAAGGTTGATATGGTTTTTAACTGCCCAAAGGTCGATCTAGTCTTTAACTGCCAAAAGGTTGATCTGGTATGCCAAAAGGATAATCTAGTTTCTAGGCCCAAGGTTGATCTAGTTGTTAGACTAATACTAGACAGGAGTATGAGGTAGTAATTGAGGAGTTTAATGTTGATAACTCATGCAACTATCCAAGACATGGCAAGAGACGTGAATTAAATAGAGAAATTTGATGTGCATTACGTAGGAGGAGAATCCAAGGGATCAAAAAGATAAGCATAAAGGAGGACCTCGAGCAAGGAGGAGTCGGACACTTAGAGTTCTCTAGTTGACCGACTCTGAACATTTTGGCTAGAACAATGATCTTCTTGATTTTTCGTATACCCTATCAAAACTATTATATTTGAATCTCTCAAACCATGATCTTTAAGATATTTTAAGAGCACATAGGATTTTTGGAGGCATACCTTATTCCTTCCGCTGAGTTTCAAATCTGGCAGGATTTTCACATACACTTCTTCTAAAGCTCAAGCATTATAAAGAAAGACATTATTTAAATCCAAATATTAATTTAAATCTCATCCAAAAAGAGTTGATAAAACAATGTCAAATCTAATTGCATTCATGTTTACTACACGAGAAATAAAAATCTCTCTCATTGCTTGAATTCAATTTTCATTTCTCATAGCTTCTTGGACTGAGGTAGAAATTTCTATGACATCAAAGGTAATAGTAAGGTTTTAATGTCCATTAGAGAGATTTTTTAGACAAAAATACTAAGAAATGGGATATTTAGCACTTGATCTTTCTAGTAACACTTAGCTCCTTATTATTTATCTTTAAGGCTCCTCACCTTTAGGTTAAACAACTTTTCTTGCTTTAAAGTAAAAATGGATTGTCTTCTTTGGTTTAATCCCATTTGTGGTGACTTCATAACTTGGATCTTGAATGCACTTCATATATATATATATATATATATATATATATATATATATATATATATATATATATATATATATATATGGTAATGACAAGAAAAAAATCCTCCACTTCAAGTGTTTTCTCCACTTAAAGTAACGACATGACAAAAAGGAATTTTGTTTCATGAGAGGTGACATCCATGGTGATAAATGCACAACAATTCTAACTATGATAACATTTGTATATTGTATGGCTAGTTGACCAATTCAGACATGCCCGATCGGCCAAGTCAACGGGAACCAATTGTGGAGACTACTTCGAAGCAGGTTTCCACAAATGTTATTCAGTGTCGGACACCATCTCACACAGCTTATCAATCACCGTCAGCTCAATTGAGAACCACAATCTGGACTGTTCGGCTACACCGAACGAACCTCTCCAGTTGTCATAAATTGGACTGCCCACAAGAACCTTGGTCCTTTATATAAATTATGTAGTTCGAGGTGATCGATCACGATCGAACGATGCCTAAGACAACCAGCTAACCATTTAATTAATGTAAACATATCAGTAATTAGGATTAAGAATGATTGGGTCGTGGTTAGATAGATCCTAATCACGAGCTCATGGGAAAAACTAATAAATATGTCAAAGGTATGGTTGTTGAAACGTTTGTCTCGTATTAATTACAACATTTATTGTTTTGACTGATTGATCATGTGCTCACTTTAACATCGGAGCACCTTTAACAAGTACTCTCAATCAGTTGATGAATAGGAGCACCGAACCGAGAGCAAAATAGAAAACTTGAAGGACTTGGAAAATGTTTTAAGTGGACGTTTCACTCTACACCCCAAAACAATTTGTAAGACTCGACAAAGTAAAGTTTACAATAGGAGAGTAGAGGTAACTAAAGACAAAATGAACTCAATGCAACTGATATGATTTAAGATATGAGTGGGTAACCTTTTATTGACAGGCATGTTTTCGTTAACATAGTTTCTCCCCAACAAAGAGTAGACACTGGAAAGTGAGGGCTCTTGCCACTTCTAGAAGATAGTGATTCTTCCTTTCTACAATTTCCTTTTATTATGGAGTGTTAAAACATTTTAATTTAAAAAAAAAATATTATGAAACAAAAACTATGAGATTAATAATTCACACATTCAGTGTCATTATTAGATCTAATACTTTTTATGTTTCTTTATAACTGGTTTGGACAAAAGAAAAATTAAAGATTTGAAAAACCACGTATATTTTCTTTTCACAGTGTACGAATACAATCATCAACCATTAGTAGATTTAACAAATCATATTATTTTAGAAGTAGATTCTTTCTAAAACAGGTTCCTAAACATTATAGTGAATGAAGTCAAATGAAAAGTTACTCTTAATAAAGATGAGATAAGATGTACAATAATACTTTGACAATTGACAAATATCACATTTTAAAGACTCAAGTGACTCCTATAGCAAAGAAGGGAGAAGGAGGAATGTTTAAGTATTTTATCATGGAGTCATATTTGGAAACTTACCCATGTTTTTTATGCAACTTGGCTAATGCTCTTTGTTTTGTTTTGATTATCAAATTCAAACAAATACAACTGTCCTTACCTAGCAATTTCAACTGTTTACCTTGTGACAAGGTCTTGAAATACAAGATAAGAGATAAGTTACTGAACAATTAAAAACTTTGTAAGTTAGATGTAACCTTACCTATTATAAGTTAAGATGCAATCTAAAGGACTTGGTCATTACTTTGTTCTCAAACGATCAAGTTCTTCTTTGAAAGTATGTCGTAGAACCGTTTTTTATTTAATTAACAAATGTTATAGTATAGAAGCGATTTTATATGTTTTTATTATCTTTTTATTTTGTTATTATTATTTTTTTTTTTAAGAGAAATATCTTCTTCTTATTATCTAGAGGATAAATGAATTGTAACCATTTTATTTTTTTCTTCGCTTTAAGATTAAGGTCGACTCAAAGGTAAAATAGGTAAAAGATTCACTTTAGACCTAAAAAAAAATTTAATAATAATATTCGTCTATTAAATAAACTATAAAATTATGTTTAAGAAAAAAAACCTAAAATAAACAATACTAATATACCTCTATTAAATTAATTATAAAATTATGTTTAAGAAAAAACATGCCTTAAAAAAATTAGTACTAATATACCTCATTAAATTAAATATAATTTTATGTTTGAGAATAAAATTTTATTAAATTATTACATTGTCTACTAATTTTTATTGGTATTAAAAATGATATTTAATGAGTTAAAATCTTTTTTCAATAAATTATAATTTTATTTAGGAAAAAGAGAATAATTATTTATCTTTATTCTCTTATAATAATTTTTTATTTCTATTTTTTTCTTTTATATCTATGTGACTTCTCATCTACTTATTTCATTCCTTGTCTCTCATTGCTTTCTTCTATTCTAGAGTTCTTCTTTTGAAGGTTTTGGCAAATTTCATTCCTCGAATCTCATGTTGTTTGTGTGTACTAATCCTTTTATACTCATTTATAGTTAGTATGTTCTTTCTTTCTATTTGTGTTGTTAATTTTATTCTATTTGTTGAATTTGTATTAAGATTAGAATTATAAAAATGTTTCTTTTGAACAGTTTTGTTTTTAAGTACATTTTTTACTACGTTTCGAGAGTTTTTCTGTATATATTTTGATGAAGACCTAGAATTTTTGCTTGAACTAAATTGCAAAATTGTTAACTAGGTTAAGGTTTAGCCTTTTGTGGATAATGGAGAAGAAATCTGTAATGAAATAAACGATGAGCATGAGTAGGAATATTGCGGTTCCCAATCCCATCTATTGTTAAAAACCAACTACAAGGAGGAATACAAAGAATAACGCGAATCATCAAGGCGACGACAAAAAAGATAATGATCTGACAATGTAGCAGATCCTGCCTCCACAACACTCTCAAGAAACCTCCAACATGTGTAAGTCATGAGAAGACTTTGGATTTCTCTTCAGTCTCCACTTACAACTAGACAATTAATCCTCATGATCAAAACTTGGCTTGATTGGAGACTTTGTCCCTCCACCTCAAGAGATCTCCGCTTTTTCATAGTGTAGGTGAAGAATCAAGTGTGTCTGTTTTATTATATCAAGAAAAAGAAAGTGTGAGAGAAGAAAGAAAGACAAAGAGATAGATTAGAAAAAGGAAGTTAAAGAATAAGAAGATTAAAGAACACATTCTCATTGGATCTCTCACGGATCAAGGTTAGTGTCTCCCAATTATGATTTATGTTAATGTGTGAGAATCGTGAATCTTAAGATTCTAGAGTAGTTTTTTGGAATTGAATTACTTGCATGGGAAAACTACAAATAACTTACATGTGTATTAAAGCTAGGTTATTACATTTATGAAGTTGCATTTTTTGAATTAATTAAAACCATGTTGTCAAGTGAATCTGATAAGTTTCAAGAACACGTTAATTTTCTATATAAATTTGACATTTATCATGTTTTGATTAATCCTATTTTGTAAGTAAACAACCCATTTTAGCTTATAATTATAGAATGAGGTACTGAGAAGCAAAAAATAGGAAATTGGTGAATTTGTGATGATGTGTAGAAATTTCTCAAGTAATTAAAGGGTTTTGCAGTTGAGCCCCAAAATCATCCATTGAGCGCTAGTAAATCGGTCAAGGAAATATCTAGAATGTGAATTTTGCAGTTGAGTCACAAGAACATAGCGTTGAGTGCTAGAAAGGCAGTAGGAAAGATCTAGAATGTGACTTTTGCAGCTGAGTCACAAGAAAATGGCGTTGAGCACTAAAGGCGACAAAGAAATAAGAAAATCCTCCATAAAAGGAAACCTTTGTGGCTTAGTGTCAAAGACTAGAGCTAAGCGCCAATGAAAATTCCGATAAATAAGGACCTCATATCTTGTTTTAGACATTGAATAGAGGATTAAAAATGTAGTAGTAGAGTAGAAATATAATTGGAGACACTAGAAAGATACTCTTATTGTAAATCCTATGTATAGATGTTGTTGGGATTGCATTGCAATATTCTATGAGTAGTTAAACTTTCTTGTGTCGAGGTTGGATGTAATCAATTTTAATTTTATGTACTTCTACTACATGGATATTTATCTTTGCCTTCATTCAATAGTTTGTAGTTTGATTTATGCGTAGTGATGATTTGATAACTCATTTTAATTGGTTTGGATTAGGTTAGAAGATTGGTCTCAAACTGTGGTCTAATCAAATCCTCTCATTTTTGCTAGAGGCTTCCACATGATCTAAAGGGTGGGTTAGATAAAAGATGCATGCATTTAAGGCAATAATTCATTCTACAAGAGTGGAGGAATTGCACTGGGTTTGAAAGTTCTTAGGTTCTAGGTTGCAGGAATGGGCTTAGATCTACCTTAGAGTACTCCTAAGGACATTGAATAATTTGCATTGTAAATAGATAAGATCAATAGGGGTGTAGTAGAAGATGATGTGATGAAATTCAATCATAGCATCCACTCCACTCAATCTATATAATATATACTATTATCAATATTTTTATACAAAAATCCCAAAAACAAACTACTAATATACTTGCTAAATCCATGTGAATACGATAACTCTCATTCGAATGTATTACAACTGACTTGGTGCATCTGCCAATAGGTCACACAACTGGATAACTCTTTTAAAACTTGATTCTATGTGATGTTTGGGCTTTTGGGGCTTAAGCCCAACGGATGTAAAAATCTCAACTTAAGTTTACCACATACCAATTAAAATGAGTTGTTAATTCATTATTAAACATAAATCAAACCATAACCAATTGAATGAAATCATAGATAAATATTCAAGAAGTAGGAGTGCAAAGAATTAGAATTGATTACATTAAACCTCAACACGAGAGAGTTCAACTACCCATAAAATATTGTAATGCAATCCCAACCGCATCTATACATCAAATTTACAATAAGAGCATCTTTTTCGCACCTCCAACTATATTTATACTCCACTACTACATTTTTAATCATCCACTTAATCTATATAATATATACTACTATCAATATTTTCCTAAATAAAACCCAAAAAGAAACTAACAATATACCTGTTAAATTCCTCTGGATACGATAAGATAAATATCATTCAACTATACTACAACTGATTTGGTGTACTTGTCAATAGGTCAGAGAGTTGAATAATTCTTTTAAAACTTGATTTTATGTGATGTTGAGACTTTTGGGGCTAAAATCCAATAGACGTAAAAATCTCAACTTAAGTTTACCCCGTCAAGTTTTTTAATCGAAAATCAATTGCTTTGGAGTGTATATTGAATAGCCTTGATCGGTAAAAACAATTTCCTGATATGCAATGGAAAAATTTCCTGCTATGAAACTGAATTCCTTAATTGCTCATAAATGTTTTGGACTGGTTTGTGTGCGTATGTCATGTTGCAACTGTTACGTGAAGCCAGTTGTCCCTTAATCAAAAGCATAGAATTGCAAATTGAAATCATAAATGCACGATGTCATGTTGCGTTGTCTTTGTGAGGTTTAATTCCAATCGGAATTGAATAAAGAAAACACTTTTACTATTGCAACGTTAATAAGGTGCAATTGGTCTTCAATTGCATTAATTGAAAAATTTAGTTCCCTACCAAATCAACATTTATTTGGGTGCATGGGTTTTAATTTCTTTTTCCAATTGGAATTCAGTTGGAGTATACCGCCTAGGCAATGCGCGATTTGAAGTCGTGTATTGCAATTTGGAAAAATCATAGGCACTGTTACGAGGATTTTAAACTTTGATTTTATATATATATATATATATATATATATATATATATATATATATATATATATATATATATATATATATATATATATATATATATATA
>Ga0214542_1003141_pt1 | contig 34041 bp, 12 predicted proteins | sample CNSS1metaG_FD_160096 | JGI IMG/M metagenome (GOLD analysis project Ga0214542, IMG submission 160096) | Root nodule microbial communities from cowpea collected in UCLA plant growth center, Los Angeles, California, USA - CNSS1 | ecosystem: Host-associated > Plants > Roots > Nodule | place: USA...
TTTAAATTATATTTATATATTATTTATATTAAGTTTATGTAATGAAAAATAATAATAAAAGATAAAATAAAAAAATTAATGGAGACATTGATTTATAAAAGAGATTAAGATTTTTTTTTGGCTATAAGATCTTTATACCATGTAAATTATCATGAAAGTGTGTGAAGAGAAATAAATACAAAGAGATAGATTGGAAAATAGAGGTTGGGAAATACATAGATTGAGATTGAAGTATATTTTCTTGCATGATCTCTCACGTATCAAAGTTAGTATCTTATTATAATTTATGTATGTTAAATTTATGATTCTTTTTAGGATGTTTATCCCAAATTAATATAAATCCTAATTATGATTTTAGGGATTCTTTTATGAAATTGGTATGAACCCTAATTATAATTTTTCCAGATTATTATAATATTTAATTATGAAATTTAGGGATTTTGTGTTTTTCGCTGCCTATGGTAATTTTTTTTTGAGTTTTGAATTTATACAATGTTGCTTATTTAATTAAAGTGGTATGAGTTTTGTTATGTTTTACATTGTGATAATTGTGATTTGTGAATATAAATTTAATTTTTTCTAAATAGGCGAGATGTGATAAATTTATATTAAAAAGATTATGATAAAAAGTAAAAAAAATGATTCTTTTTTTTAAAGAAGGTTTGTGATAAAGATGAAAAAAAAAATGCATTTACGTTAACTAAACGAGAAATTTTATGAGAAGCAGGAATTCAAGACAATCAAGAATAAATCTTTAAAGTTCTTAGAGTTATATACAATGAATTTAAAAATGCGATTCGGGAAAAACGGCCTCAAATGTGACAATACCACCAAATCAAATTAATGAGGTTATCTAAAATGGTATTCATGATTTGGTATCATGATATAATAGCATTATATAATAGCGAATGATAATAATATTTTTTTAAATTCTACTATTATGTGAAGAAAAAAGATGAAGAACTTTTTTTCTGACTAAAAAAAATTATATATAACAAAACTAATTTGGCACCCCTACATTTTTTGTTCAAGTTCCGCCACTGATAAGAACGATATATTTATATTAAAATATTGAATATTACATTAAAATTAAATTTTGAAATATTTTAAAAAGTGTGAAACATGTTTCATCATAGTATAACATTACTAAATGTAACATGTTATTTGCAACTTTGAACTTATCTATTGGTCTTGCTCATTTCATGGAGTGTAATTAATTATTGTCTGGGTTAAATAGACCTTTACCAAATGCAATTCGGTATAATCCACTATAGTATCAACCCAGTGACTAAGATTCAATTAATAACATAATAATGTCTTTTTATCAGTCTAACATAACATAATATGACATTAAAAGTTCAATCTTCTATGTTGTTGATGTAAACAAATGCAATTTAATATGAAGTACATTACACCAATACTTTATCAGATTTTTTTTTATATTATACATAATTTATTGTTTTTTCTTACTTTGGTATCAATTAATTTTCTATTATAAAATAATGATTTTATTTAAACTAATTAGAATAATCAGGACCAGATATATTATACAGACTTTTTTGTATATATAATATATACTTAGAATTTATATATTTTAATTTGAAAGAATTAAGATAACCCTGATAATTCATAATTGTTTCAAATATGCTATATTGAAAATTAAAATAACTAAATAAATTTAATTTGTATATATTATTTTTAATTTGTATAAATATTTTTAATTTTAAAATGTTCGTATTGTGTCATAATCTTGTTCAATAGACTAAGATAAAATAATACAAAAACAATATTTAACTTATACTAATTAGTTAGTATAAAAGTATATATCATGGACAACGCTATATAAATTTATGGTATAAGTATCAATCGTTGAAGATGATAAAATCGATATTTTAAGGAACGTGAAAATTATATCTGTTATTGTTATTTACTTAATCAAAATATTAGATTAATAGATAGATCATTGTCCAAAATTTAACAGACGATTTCAATTCAAATTTTAAAATACTATCATAATAAAGTAATTAAAATTCAAAACAATTTTTATGTAGTACAAAAATGTGTTCATTTTATACAATGAGTTACATTAAGAAGTAGGATTATATCATCTCTACTTTTCCTTCTCATTAGCTTTATTCACAAAGTAGACTTTATCATTGTAATTGTTAATTGTTGTCACTCTCACAGTAAAAAATTATAAACAATATAAAAGTCGTTCTAAAAATCAAAATCAATTGAGTATTACTTTGGACTATAATGCACTGAATACTACATTTTGTAAGTCCCAAACAAAACAACACTCTGTTTCACAGTGTTTCCTATGTACCATCCTATTGTGTTTCTCCTTTGTGTAATGAGAGAGTTGACTTGTTATGGAAAAGAGGAATGAATCCAAATCTAAATCTTCCTCGAAATTCAACAAGTTCTGCACATGACTTTTCTTCCTATAAATATTTTAAAAATTAATATTTATTTAATAAACATTTCATCCAACAAATGTTTTGTTATAGACCTTTTTTATAAATTACAAACACCTTTGAAATAAAAATACTGTTTAAAATAAAATTTATTTAAAATTATGTAGAAAAGTGTGAAAGAGAAGGAAGAAATTAAAATAATTTGAGTGTTGAAATTTATTGAGTTACTTTTTTAAGTATCATGGGTAAAATAAAGAATATTCACATTTTTCAGGAAAATGATTTTGATTTTAAAAAATATCTCGTTTAAATAGGAAATTACACCATTCTTTTGTTGATAATTTTTAAAGAAAAGCTTACATATGCCATGAAAAGCTTTTCATTAAAAATATAAAAAAAATCGTCTTTGCAAGAATTTTTTGATTTCAAACTTTCCATAACGACACCTTTTTTTATGTAGGTATTTTTGCATTATATGTTTTTAATGACTTTATGCCACAATCAAAAGTAGAACAGTAGAAATTCAGTCAAGTGAAAGGTGTACCAAAAAACATAATTTATTTTTAACTATTTGAATTTTATTTTCATTATTAAAATTTCATTTATCAACCTTAATTCAGTTTTATTTTAATTGAAATTCATTCAAAAAGATGAAAGATGTAGGAAGAAAAAAACGTATTCAAATTTTAATAGTTTTAATTGAAACTTCATTCACGAAGAAAGAAAATAAGTGTTCTGCGACTAAAAAAAGGTGAATTCAATACCAATAATAAGGTAAAATTTGTATGGGGTGATGTTGAGGCTGATAATACTAATAAGGAATAATTTTGACATTTCAATTATACTCTCGCATTCAAAATATGTGTATGTTGTTAAAAAAATTCAAAATACATAAACCTCGTGATAGAATGTTGAATAAGACAATAAAAGGTAAGGTATGTGTGCATTCTCTTTTAATTCCGGTTAAACAATAATAGCAAATTAAAATTATATCTGAGACAGGGAGTTAAGCATTTAATTACAATGATTTTAATTATTGTAAAAGTTATATTTACGATTAATATCATTATCAAAATGTATACATATCCTTTTTATTGACCAATTAGACGTTAAATTATTGCACTTCAGGGTTAGAACACTACTAATTTCAAGAATAAAAATATAATAATACTCTCCAGATCGCTTGCTAAAGGATAAACATGTTTCCATGGGCAAAAGAGAAGGATTAATTAAATAGAAAGCGAGAAAAGAGAATAGATCCATTGACTCCTTTTGCACATTGACATGAGTAGAGATCTCAAAATGGGTTTTAACCTACGAGTCAATTCGGTTTATCATAAGTTTGAGTAAGGTTCAGTTGAAAAATATTTAGTTTTTCTTTTAAAAGTGAGTTGAACTCAATCCGACTCACTTAAACCACCAATATTTTTTTTACAATTTTTTTATTTTTTTAATAATTATTTACTACTCCTATTTATACATGTTCACAATTTCATATTTTTAAAAGCTAGAATATTGCTAAATAATATTTGAATAGTTTGAATGTTTAATTAATTTGATTGTTAAGTTATATACATTGATACTTTAATCTTTAACTATAATCTTCATAATAAATTATTCAATCAACCATCTTATAAACAAATTTTTATAAATTAGCAGGACAAAAATATATAATTATATTTATTTAGATTTCGTTGAATAATATGACATAAAATGTGAAATATTAGTCATGTTTTATTGGATTTATGAATACTTACAAATAAATAAATATTTTTTTTATGTAGGTTGGTAAGCCAACTCACTTAATCCATCAACCCGTGGCGGATTGAGTCAAGTTGTAAAATTTTTGATTCATTATAAAGTGTATCAGATTGGATTCACTCATTTTCAACTCGATTTGTAGTGAGTCAACCTGTATGAATCGGGTCAGGTCCCTTTGACATATCTAACAGTGAGATAGTCATCAAATTTTAAACATATTTTCTTTAATTTGTCTCACAAGGATTTGTTACTTTTCTATATAAATGCCTCTTCTAAATATTTTATATATTAATAGAAACTGGAATTTGGGAGCTGAGGATAAGGTCAAAAGTCCGAGAATTAAAAAAAAAAATGCAAATCTAACAGGGAAAGGATGAGCATTGAACACACAAAGTTGATCGAGAATAAATCCCATGACCAAAACAAAACAAAAATTAACACAGACGGTGGATTTGTGGTAGTCCAATTATTCCGTTATGGTCAAAAAACCTTTTTGTGGATCTTATATTTATTCACCCTACTCATTCGGCATTGACCACACATATACTTGCATAGTGAAAAGGAAATGCTATTTTTTAGTAGCGTAAATGGTTTCAAAATACATACAGCTATATATATATATAACACATTATAAAGCACACATTAGCAACTACGTTTGTTTATGTCGAGAATAGTTGAATTGTGAGTCAAAAATCTCACATTAGATAGAATAAAAAAAAATAAATATTATATAAAAATAAAAACTCATAATACTATATCTTAAAGTTTTAATATAAAATGATATCAAATATTTAATATATGTAAAACTAATGTCATATATATATATATATATATATATATATAATTACAATCATAATTGTAACCGTATATAAAAATAGAAAAATGATATTTTAATCCATTTCTTTTTATCTATTTTTAATTCAATATTGTAATCATCATTAGATAACCTATTTGAATTCTTTTTAGTGATGTGATGTGACAATCTAATGATGATTGAAATAATAAATTAAAAGTGAATAAAAAAATGGGTTAAAGTATCATTATCGATAAAAATATAACCCATCAGTTTGTTCGTATTAACAATTCTAAATATTTATATAAATGATTTGCACTCCTTGTATATTTATTCCATTCCTTCCGTATCTAACAAAGGTACAAAACCGTACTGTTTGGAAAATTGGTATGAAAGAAAGAAGAGCGAGAGTACTTATTCATTGGTGTGGTGTAAATATATTCCCTTTTCTTATTCTGATCTCCCACTATGATTTCACTGTGTATTGTGGAAACCGCAATTGTCTTAGGATTCTTTCCCAGGCAGCATCTGCACTTGTTTAGAAACTAAACAACAATTTTTTTAGAACTGACTTTTTAGAATTGATACAACTTATTGATTTTGTATAATTAATTTATAATATAAAATTTTTATTTGTTTATGTATAAATTGATGATAAACATGATGAGAAGAAGTGAGGTGTTTGGATATAGATCCATTGAACCAAAAATTGTGGCACATAGAGGTATTTGAAGCTACGTAGGTTTTGATTAGGCTATAGAGATGATTGGTTGAGTGTTGAGTTTGTGGTGATGAAAGAGGAGGGTGAGGATGGAAGAAAGGACATAGTAATATCAATTGAGAATCGTAGTGATTTGAATGTTCAATGCAAGTGAATGCGCACATTAGTCAAAACGTGTCACTCAGTTCAAGTGAGTACAATTCTGTGAATGAACAAAATATGGAAACGTGTGTAGAGAAACAGTTGAGAAAATTGTAGATGCAAAGGTGAAGCACGCGTCAAAATTTTGAGCTCCCTAATTGGTGACACTGAATCATGGTGGGGGCATTTGGTCGCTAAAAACGTGAAATGTGTTCTTATGAAATATAAATAGAATTTTTCGATTACTTAACAACTTTTTCTTATAATTTCAAAATATTATTTTTTAAATAATCTTTTATTTTATCTTTTTTATTTTTAATATTTCAAAATTATTTAAAAGATGACATTTTATGTTATAAAAAATTATTATCAAAATTTAATAATTAAAATATCATTCTGTTAAATAATATTATTACAGAATTCATTTTTTTACGTCACATATTTTCTCATTCCCCAATGAATAGGACCAAATACAGCAGAGAAATTCGAAATTAATTTTGATTACCGTAAAACAATTCAGGCAAAAGCACTATGGTGTAAACTTTTAGAAAAGTTATCGAAAATTAAAAAAAAAATCACAAAAGGTATGACAAAATAGTTTTAGAGTTAAAATAGTATCACCTAATGTAAAATACAATGAATTAAAATCATGTCAAATTGACATTATTTCAACTTGAAAATGTTATACACTAAGATTGTATCACTCTAATACAAATTCTTCTCGATAAAATTGTATTAAAGTCGCAGTTGTATCTATAATTATTTTTAAATCTATTCATTTTAATATTTTTTTAAAAAAGTTACACTAAAATTATATTTTTGCCAACAATTCACATAGTCTTAATTCTCATATTTATTTATGCTACTTTTTATGTTCTTTTTCAATAATTTTTTTTAGGATTACAAAAATTGACCTAATACCGGATATTTGTGTAGTTTATACAAAATCACGGAGTAAACGATGTTGCTCTCATCCTTTAGAAAGTTAAAAATAATAATATTTAATTGTAATTAATGAAATGAAAATCGTAAGAATTTACTTTTATGAGCATAAGAGGGAAGATTTTGAAGTTTATGAAGAAAAATAATTGTTTTAAGTTACACTCTAAAGGTTGTAAAGAAAAATAATTATCTTTTAACTTTAAAACATAAATTATTTTATTTTTTTATGACTTTTCTTTAAATTTATTTTCTTATAAATTTTATATGTTCTCTTCTTCTTCCTTTTCTTTATATGGGCTCTAGAATAGTTGAGATGAGACTTAACATAACTAAAGAAAACTTAGAATAGTTGAGATGAGACTTAACATAACTAAAGAAAACTTAGCTTTTATCGATTTCTTTGAATTTCAAGTTTTTCATTTTTTTTTTAATGTTTGGTACATACAAGGTCAATTAAGGGGAAAATATATTTATATCAGTTGATGACATATTTATTGCGAAGAATTTCCACGTTTGTAGTATTAAATGACAAACTAGTTAAAATGGTTGATATTATAACTTGTTTCGGCAAATAGTGCAGAGAATTAAAATTCTCCTATAATTTGGATTTTTTTTTTCTAAGAATGAAGTGTGAGTTTCAATCACATATTAAGTAAAATTATATTAAAACTGAGAACCATATAAAGATAGATTCATAAATTTATTATTTTAATGTTGCAAAAAATAATATAAAAATCTTCTATATGATACTATATTCACTAACATCAATATGGGATCTAAACTAAATATATTTAGTTGAAAGTTAATCTTAAATATTAAATTGATGTTTTTTTCTTTTAATGTTTTTTTGAACAATTAATGAATATTTTAATTATTACTATTAATTACTTTAACATAGAATGTTTTAAAATTAACTTTCCACGTGTTGTTTTCTTTCACATTGCTTTAATAATTGCATTGAGAGTATTATAAAGTAAAAATTATTATTATTATAGTTAACATTTATTTTGTATCATGAATAATTTGTCAGAGAGGTTCACTTTAATACTAGTCTTAATTTTAAGATATTAAAAAAGAAACAAAACTCACTTAGTTTTAAAACTCTTTTAAATTATAAAACAGTTGAATCTAATGCAACATTAATATTTAAAAAAAAATGCTGAGTTTATCAATAATACTGTCTTTATTTAAAATGTAGACAAATTTCTTACTGAAATAAGTGCAAGTGCTGCTAACAAGAAAAATGTATGTTTTATTTTTGTCTCTAAATTTTCTCTATTAGTGTCGAGTTTAGTTCTGTTGTGTGTTAATCTTACTGATCTTCTGGAACAATTTGTTATTTTTTATCGAGGTACGTTATTAGAACTTCACAAAAATATTTTTTTATATAAGTTGTTGTTAAAGCATCATTTTAAATATAAATTATGCATAAAATATAAATTTAGAATTATATACATTGTTATAAAATATCACAAATTAACAAATAGTATGAACTTACGAAAACCCTTGGACAAAATACACATGATAGAGTAAATCAAACATTATTTTCAATTAATAAAATATTTGTATACCAAACCGGCTTTTAGGCCTACTCTTATTCCACTTAGAGGCCCAGCTTCTATCGATCCGTCACAGTAGACCGTCATTCTGGGCCGAAATATTTCTTCCTGTACCTCCATAATTTCTAACTGCGTCCTTTATATTTCAAAAATAACGTTTTACTTTTTGTAAAATCAACTTTCGCTTTATTTACTTCATAAAATTTCCAAAATATTTTTTTTTTCAGAATTTTTAGAACACGATATCCATAATGAGATTTTTATAACAAGGTTTTCAGAACAAGATTTATAGAATATACTTTCTGAAACACATTAAATACATTTCAGAATCAGTTTTTCAGAACAAAATATTTAGAATGAGTTTTCTAGAATACATATATGATACATTCCAAAACATATATGATATTCTAGAACAAGCTTTCTGAAACAAGCTTATTTTCTTCTTCCTCTTTTCAAAGAGTGCAATGGTAACAACAGAGAACAAGGTGTAGTTGGAGGTGGCAGCAGCGATGATAGCAAATTACAACAAGGAGGATATTTTTAACTTTTTGCTGAGAGTATGGAGTGCAGGTACTAATCATGGGGTGCAGGAAACAAAATTCATTTTTGGGCTCACATAACCCAAGATATTATGCAGGGCCTAGTACCCATACACTAAAAGCTTTGATATTCACACACAAGTTGAGACTGATGTATTTACAGTACACACTGAAAATTTTCATCGTGTATTATATATACTTTTGAGATATGTTTTCTTTAATTACTTTTAGAAGTTTAAAATAAATCTACAGTTAATTCTACGTACACGTAATTTATATTAAAATAACATAAATAAAATAAGATTTTCCTTTTAAATACTAATTTATATAATTATGGTATAAATAATATTTTTAAATAATATATCAACTTTAGAAGAATAATCAAATCAACCGTGATACATATTTTAATAAAAAGTAAATTATATAATACCTAATTTAGTTGTTATTAAGAAGGATCATATGTATAACTCAATTAGATGTAAAAAAATCCGTAACCGTGGGTATTTACAGATAAAATTCATAACGAGTAGGAGATTGATATTATAAATGGATATCCGCAGATAACGGGGCGGGTATCATAGTATTTATACCTGTATCCGCTATACTCTAATTTAAATTAAAAAAATGATTAAAATATTAACATATTGATTTTAAATGAGTTATTTTTTTATCAATTAGTTTTAAAAAAATTTTATTTTTTTGTAAACAGTCATTCAACACTATTTAAATGAGTTATTCAGACTTTGTTTAAAATTTATAAATATTATATATTGTATTTTATTTGAATTTATGATTAAAATTTATTGTTAAATATTTATTTTTATTTTTTTATAAATATTTATGAATATCCATAAATGTTAAAATATTATGCGAATACTCACATAATAGATAACCGACAAATATAAATATGAATACAGGATATAGGGAAGTTGTTATCCATAATCTACAATAGTCTATTTAAATTATAATAAATATATATTTTTTGCATAAAATAAAAAGATAATAAAAGTAAAATGTTTGTAGTATGGAGATTGTGGATGAAAGGGAAACAGCAGTTGAATCCACATAGAAAGATTTTGTGAAATAATATTTTGCATTGATAAGGAAGGGAGAGAGATTCCAAAAGTTCAAAATCTGATGTTGACACTCTGACGGTGGCTCAACACACATGCGAGGCATATCTACCATGAATTAGATACCATACCATACCATGGTCCCCATCATCTAAATTTATTAAAAGTTAAAAATTACAAGTCGATTAATGAGAAGTAAGAGGGATAAAATTTTATTTATAATAAATATTAATACAACGTAAAAAATTTATTTAAGAATTGCTGAGAAAGAACAAGAGGCACACATTTCGAAAACTGTGACTGACATTTCTGTACTAAATAAAACAATGAGTTCTGACGGATTTTGTTGTAGCAGATTACTCTTGTTTCATTGCGACATGCTTACACCACGTGGATTATTGAGTTCCTCGGTTTCTTACGCGTGGACTCTCATAGTATTACACTTCATTGCATGTATATATTCACATTTGTTGTTTTGTTCATCTCATCAATGTTGTATAGTGTTTCTTCCAAACTCGATCGATCCCGAGATATAATGCAAGCCCAAAAGTGTCTAGATCACTATTTTATAAAGGTGTTGCAATCAAATCATGTATTAGATGATTTTATATAACACAACTTTTTTTAATGGATTAATTACGTCAAAATAATTCGTAATTTTTTAAATATTTAAATACATTAAATTTGAATTGATCTTGTTTTAAATTGTTTTACTTCTAAATGTTTTATTAGAATAAAGTAATCCACACTTATTATTTGATATTTGATATTTACTTCTAACATTGCTCAAAGATATTTTTAAAACATTGTTTGTTTGCATTTTTTTGTAAACATTCCGATGGACTAAGAAATTTACCTAACTGACGCTACCAAAAAAAAAAAATCTTAGTTAATGTCATTGGTAAAAATTGACCTTTAGATAAATTCTTAAACTATCTAATTTTAAATAATTCAATTACTTTGATAATTTTTTTAGAATTTTATTTTTATTTTATCTAAATAACACATTTCATCGCAAAACATTTAAATTTATCGTTTATCATCGTAAAATTATCCATAAAAACACACTTAAATTAATATTTTTTTACAATATCAAAATATCTTATTTCTTTTATCATGATAATATCTTATTTCTCAAAAATAAAATAAAAAATTCCCATATTTTCTATTTTATGTATTATTAGTTTCATTATTTTTTACCTAGTTAAATTTTTAATAGAGTTTTATTTGCTACCATCATATATCCATTGTGAAATATAATATTAAGTATTAGAAGAAAGCATCCATGCATCATTGCGTGCAATCGAAGGTGATCTTACTATAAAGGTGTTGTGGTGCACCTCTTCCTCATATACAAATCAAAAAAGAAGAGTATGAAAACAAAAGTTAGAAAAAGTGTTGTAGGTTTATTTCCTTTTCCTTCATATTAAATCTCATTATATAGCAACTAAATTGGTTTCGTTGCTAATTCTATAAATATCATCAAATTGTATTTTTTTTTTCAGTAACTTTTGTAGTAACCCTAACTCTGCATCTGTTAGAATCTCTTATTCCAATTTTTTTTATTATTTCTTATGATCTACTTATTTAAGTTAATGGATCTTATGATATTGTTAGTAAAATTTTGTAGTAGATCTTATGATACATAATTCTTTTTATTTTTTCTTGTTGTGAATATTATATTATAAAAACATCAAATGAATGTGTATTATTTTGTTGCTAATGTCAAGTTTCATAAATTTAACTGTTTTTCATTTTATTTATTGTGTTAGTTTACTTTTGTTGTGAGTGTGACTCGTCACACCTAGGTGGCATTTGAACGGTGAATTAGATGCCATGGGTCCTTCTGGGATCACATATGCATCACAAAGGTCCAACTAACTTAATTTTTTTTATTTTTTTATTTTTTTCTTTTTGATGTGACCTACCATCTTTGGTCGCTTTTCTAAATTTTGTTACAATTTTTATGCATCAAATATATAAAAATAATATTACTCTCAATTAAGAAAAATATGTATTAGCAGTGGGATATTGTTTTGTCCGCAGAATCATAGTCCAGTGAAATCAAAATCATTTAGTGAAATAATTACTCAAGATAACTCGTAAATTTCAGCTTATAGTTATTTGTGTAATCTGAGACAGACTTTAATGGAGTAAAATTGTTGTTTTGATCAGGATTATGTTGGTGATTGGATATTTTTTTAACTTGTGAGAGTGAGAGGGAAATCGTGTTCAACCATACATAAATATTGAGTGATAACGACTAAAATAAAAATATTTATATTTGTCAAGAAACATAATATTTTTTTCAGTGAAAATGCATGGACATACATTCATTTCTTTTTATGAATATAAAAATACATATATAATTAAAAACTTAAGTATTATAAAAACTAATTAAAAATTATATACATAAAATATAACTGTAATTTTTTCATTAATTTTGATAATATTATAATTATACAATAGTAATTTTTTTTTGTCAACAAAAAAAATTAAATTATTTTAATTTTATTTTAAAAAATCATTATTATAACTATATACTAAAAATACTTTCAATTTTTACATATAATACTTTTAAATAACAGGAATTGTAAACACAAATACACATCGAGATGAAAAGATATTAAAAGAAATACTAATTAAACATTTCGTCTCATTATTAATTATTATAGACATGAATGATTTTTTTAATAATAATAATAATAATAGTAATTATAATCATATTCAGTATATTATTCATCATGATAAATTTTTTTCTATTAATTAAGTATATGTAAATATAGAGTTGGATATTAAAGAAATTAAATATGTAATATATTTATTGATATTTTTAGTTAGTAAAATTAATATAGTATTAAATATTGAATTGATTTAATTGAAATATAAATATTTCAGAAAAACATCTACATTTTTAGTTTAAATTTAAAATTAATATCTAGCAGCCCTTCTTTACTAAACCAATATGATTTCCTTTTTGTTAATTTATTAACAGTTGGTGAACTTAATAATGTAATAGATGAAGAAATGATTAGATATAATAACAACTCGAACATTAACTAGACCGACGTTTATCACGTGAATACAATCTTTCTGTTTAGTTTAATAACACTTGGTAATTTTAGTAATAGAATAGATGAAAAACTATAATATATAATACAGCACTGAAACGTGTATCACATTAATATAGTCTTTTTTGTTAATTTATTAAAAACTTGTTGAATAGATTACACACAAAAGGAGGCAAAAGGTAGTACTTTAAGGACAACCTCTGATATTCAATTATTCAAATAAAATTGAAAATTATACTTTAATATTTTCTTACAGTCCATCAATCTAACAATTTATTTGTATTAAAGATTCCAAACATTATTTCTATCAAAGATTCCATACAAAATGTTTTCTTTTTAACAGAAGTTTAGTGATCGATTAATAAATATTTTAAATATATTATTATGTATTATTTTGATTGATTCGGTGTGATGTAATTTTGTGTATGTGGAAAGATGAGAAGTCTAGTCCACCAGAATCTTTGAGAGCCCGAGCCTATTCCAGTGTCTTCTACATCCAGCGCGGTCATTACTCTTTCCAGAACCTTCCCATAATAATTCTCAACCGTCGGATATATCTCTAGGACACGTGTCAAACGCAGATGCTCAGATGTCGTAAATTGCATGATCAAATGTAGCCACAAGTTCCTGAAATCACACTAAGGAATCCTCACCACCTCTTCCATTTCTTTATATATCAGCACTCACCTTCTCCATTCTCCACCATCACAACTTCAACGATCCTCTCTCTTATTCTCTCACACTCTCTCTCTAAGCACTGAACTTCTTTCTACCACGTTCACCAAACATGGCCCCTGAACTTGTCCCCACCGTCACAAAATCCACGGCCTCCTTCACCAGCCCCACCACCCTGCCACCACGTGCTTATGTCACATTCCTTGCCGGAAACGGTGACTATGTAAAAGGGGTGGTTGGTCTTGCCAAAGGCTTACGGAAGGTCAAAACCGCCTACCCATTGGTGGTGGCCTGCCTCCCTGACGTGCCGGAAGACCACCGTAAGATCCTTAAATCTCAGGGCTGTATCGTCCGTGAGATTGAACCCGTTTACCCACCAGAAAACCAGACCCAGTTCGCTATGGCTTATTACGTCATCAACTATTCCAAGCTCCGTATATGGGAGGTACGTAAATTATTATTATTATTATACTTTTTTTATACTTAAAATTATTGAAGTCTTATATACTTTGAATTAAAGTAAAAATTAACTGGAATTGTATTATGGTTGCTGCAGTTTGTAGAGTACAGTAAGATGATATACTTGGACGGAGACATTCAAGTATTTGAGAACATAGACCACTTGTTTGACCTACCTGACGGTAACTTTTACGCCGTGATGGACTGTTTCTGTGAGAAGACATGGAGTCACAGTCCTCAGTACAAGGTAGGGTACTGTCAGCAGTGTCCAGAAAAGGTGCAGTGGCCCACCGAATTGGGCCAGCCCCCTGCTCTTTACTTCAACGCCGGCATGTTTGTTTTTGAGCCTAGCATGACCACTTACCATGACCTACTGAAAACGTTGAAAGTCACTACTCCCACATCGTTTGCAGAACAGGACTTCTTGAACATGTACTTCAAGGACATTTATAAGCCAATTCCTCTGACCTACAACCTTGTTCTCGCGATGCTGTGGCGTCACCCAGAAAATGTCAACCTTGAGGAAGTCAAGGTTGTTCACTACTGTGCAGCGGTATGGACTAAACTGGACTAAACTAAACATTGGTCTAACCTAACATGTAATTTAATTAATGAACATATAGTTTAATTAATGAATCATTTTCATTGGTCTAACCTAACATATAACTTAATTAATGAATCATTTGTTGTTGTGAGTACATGGGAATTGAAAAATGGTTATTTTTGTGAAATATTTTTAGGGGTCGAAGCCTTGGAGATATACTGGGAAAGAAGAGAATATGCAGAGGGAGGACATAAAGATGCTGGTGCGTAAATGGTGGGATATCTACAACGATGCTTCGCTTGATTACAAGCCATTAGGGGCAAGTGAAGCTTCAGTGGATGGTGTTGACATGGAACCATTGGAACCATTGGGACATCTACCAAAGGTTGTTCAACGTGTTCTTGCTGCACCTTCAGCAGCTTAGGTTGAAATACATATTATGTTCATATCAAATGGTGACAAAAACAAAGTAAAAAAATTATAAAGATTGCAAAAAGAGAATGAGAAGGAGTATATGAGAGACTTTAAGGTCTAATTTCTTTCTTTTTCTTTTCCCTGTAGATGCAGGGAGTGATCGTGCATTGCTTTTGAAAGAACCTCGCCACCATCTTCTATGTGTATTTTGTTCTCTAAGAGATCTTTTTCTTTAAGGGTTTTTTTTTTTTTTTTATTTCTTTGATGTGGCGTTTGTTAAGGTAGGTGGGGTCTGATCATAATTGTCTGGATCTGGTTTTTGTCCACACGAATGTGTTAATTATGTATATTTCTGCAGTCACCGTTTCTAGTATGGACTTTATCATGTCATTGTAATAATTCTAGGGCAATCCTTAAAGATGAAGGAAAACTGATATGTCCATTTTTATGGTCAGAGACCCTTGTCTGTTTCATGTGAAATTACAAAGTGTTTTCAATGTGATGACCATTTAGAATATACATTGCTTGATGAAGTAAAAATGAGAACTGTGGTGAGGAATGGTTTGAAACCCTTAAGCTTATTCGTAACAAAAGTGAAATGATTTCTGCAACTGACATCACATTTCATCTGTCCCCCACCTTGAAGCAAGGGTTTAGTACAAGAACAAGCAAATGAATCATAATACTTTTACTTCTTTATATTATTCAGTACCCTATCTGTAATCATTCTTATAATAATTATGTTATAAGAACTTACAACTGTTAAAAACATTACATTTTTTAGTGTAAAATGCGTTAATTCTGGAATAGTTAGATCAATTTGAAAGGATGAGTTGCCTGACATGATACTACTGTAAATGATTTTAAATACAGTCAAGTCTACATAAAGCTTTTGCAACAATCTTTTACTCCACATAAATCAATTTTCCATTTCAGACACTAAATTTAAAGGTTTAGATGATTCTTGATTCTGACCTAATTGATGTTTTGTATATTCTTTCTTTCAATTCTAATGTGATTTATATTTCTAAAGTGGTCTTTGATATTTTGCAAATTAACTTTTCTTTATTCATCTTTTCATATTCAATTACAATATTATTTTGACGATGATGTAGTTGAAGTTTAAGAGGTATGCACTGACTCCAAATAGTAAAATTGTTTTACTGAAGAAAATTCTCATTCTATTAATAATGATCTAAACTTTATATCTAGTACTCGACATTACAAGATATCCTTCCATCTATAAACTACTTGGTATGCAAAAGTTTTCCACTTATCTTGTTAACCTTCTATTGTTATGTAAACCTTCTAAGATACTTTATCTTAAACGTAAGTGTTTTTTTGTTATCAGTAAATAATTATATAATTATACTAGAATATCTGAAGTGTTTGAACTCATTTACTTTACAAAGTATATACATACATTCTTCATCGTATTCTTACAAAAAACTCAACAATACGATGATGTAATGTCATGGTTGTCAAATAAGGAATATGATAAAAACAAACTTACTATAAGCTCTTCCAAAAACTGGTTAACTGCTGAATGTTTATCAACAGGTTCTCTGTTTGGTAGCTCCCACCATGCAGATATGCATTTATGATGGCATGCTATAATCATGTTTTCTTGACTAATACTGTATGATGGAATCTTGCTTTTTCAGATGCAATTTTCAATTTTCAATTTTCAGCATGTTATTCCTCAGGATCCTATTCTCTTCCTTTTGTTTTGCATCCATAGTTCTTTCAAACTGGTTATGCATATTTCAGTTCAATATATGCCTTGATTGTTCATTACAAAAATTAGAACAAAAATCCAATAGATTGCTAATTTTATGTTTATTGATCCCTTTACAACCTATTAGGCTTGATTGTCCTAGTTCTCATTCCTTTCTTCAATACATTCTCACTCAGCCTATACTAGTTTAGTCAATACCACTTACAATTTAAATTATTCTTAGTTACAACTCTGTACTTTAAAACCCTCTAAGCAAAATGTTGAGTTGATGTTAACACTTTTACCTCCCAGAACCTGCAAAATATTTCATTTTAAAGCTTATTATATGCTAGTTTGCTTGGAAGAGGGGATGTAATTTAATTTTTAGAGGGTTGATACAGGATATTATACTTGAGATACGTGTAGAGTAGAACATGAAACAGTTAATCATCTATTCTTAAACGGTAAGATAACTACTCATGTGGGGAACTTATGTAATAGATGAGTGGAGTTTACAATGCACATTATAATTTAGTACAAAAACATTTCCAGCCATTTACCCTACTAGAATTAAATTACAAACAAAATTTAGGTTGAAGATGTATCTGGATAGCAGTAATATGGGATATATGGAACATAGGAACAAAAATCATCTTCAAGGGGAATAAGGTTGATGTTTTATAGGTGCATACTTTAGCACAGGTGAAAGCATAAAGTTAGATAACAAATAAACATCCTAATGAAAAATTTAAAGAAAAGAAACACACCAACAAGAAATACTAAGAAATGCTAAGATAAGCTAATGCATTTAAGGAAAAATAATGAAAAAATAATTTATAAATGAAGAATTGATATAAAATTTATAGATCTGGTATATGAAATCAACTATTCTTCCTATTTTTCCATATATCCATTTCTCAATTACTCATCCGGTAGACGTTCTCTTTACGGTCTAACATAAAAATTCATAAAATTGACAAATCATTCAACAACTATCTAACGTCAAATCACACTACTTTATCTAAATATTTTAGTTAAAAAATTAACTCCAAACAATTCACATTCATCAAATCATATACTAAATATCGGCCCACAATGTTCACCCAATGAACAGACAATTATTATCCCAGTGTTACTGAAACAACAAAAATAATTTTACACTCTGCTTTCAGAAGAATAGTGTATTGAATAGATTTGTGAAACTTTGCACCTGTTATGCTTGCTATCAAATCATCCAATTAATGTTACATCATTCAGGACCAATGTTCCCAAATCAAGCCATGACAAGATTAACTCCACTAGCTACCTAAGTATGATCATTTTGTATATCATACTGTTTGCTATTGTGAGTAAGATACTGGTTGAGTTAGGATAGTCTTACCTTCGAAATCCTCTGTCAATATACTTTGACATATTAAACAATAATATTTTTTATTAATAATAGCAACTAAACACTAAATTTATACACTAAATTTATTGTTCTAAGCTAAACAAAACATAAAAAATTTAAACAAACAAAAATTAAAGTTATTTTTTTTCTACGAGAATATCATACTCAACTTAACTCTATTCTTTATAAGAATATTAATATCTCAAATTTACTTATTTCAACAATTTCAACATCACATTTATATCACAATTGGTCATAAATAAAGACAAAAATCCGTAAGAGCTTAACATATGAGCTTTTATCAGCTCAATGTCTCATTCTATAACAAGAAATTCATACATTTATCCCCTTTCACCGATAACGTTTTTCTTCAAGATATTTAGTCTCTGATTTTTGTCAAAGTCACAATCACACCAGCACCATCACCATTATACAATAACACAAATTCAGTACTCTTCAAAGAAATTTCTAATACGTTAATGCATAAGAGTTGTTTTATAATTCATTATCAATAAAATATATATCCATCTCCAACCAAAAGATTAGATAACTAAAGCTTCACAATTTCACTCAATCAAACCTCACTAAATTATTTACAGTTTTGCAATTATCACTTATCTTTTTAAAGTAAGTTTAAATGATCAACTTTCCTTACCTCAATGTGGGTTCCTAAAACAGACCATTCTCTATATAACTTTTCCTTTTTGAATTTCACTCTTTCTACACACGCAATAGGACCTAAATAATGATTAGAGCGTGATTCTAAAATTTCAAAATAGATAGAATACCATTTTGAAGGCAAAAGAGATAATGTAATTGAAATAAGACTACATGAAAAAGAGAAAACATATTGCTTTAAAGAAAAAGGGTAGAAATTGTACTTACTCCATCTCGAAATACATTCGGTTCAAAATGACCCTTAACCTTTGGCTACTCAGTGGTGCTATCAGTTTCTGAAATGGATGCACATGGAGAGAAAAATTGAGAGAAAAAGATTGAGGAATGAGGGTTTGGGTGAGAATATGGCTTGAAAGAAAAATAACAAAGGAGGTGCAACCTTTTTTTTTAAATTTCTCTTCCTCATCTCTCTTTTATAAAAATTATAAAACTATTTTATTATATTCATATTTTAGTCTTGTCTTAAGCTCTCGTGGCGGCTTTTGTTCTCTTTTCTGCAGCTCTCGCCGCACATAATCGTACAATAAACATCCGTTTAATTTTATACTTATTTAAGTTTGCATACAGTCTAAATTTGTATTTGGAAAGGAAAAAATTTCAGATCAATAATTGTTACTTTATTGTGAGAAAAAATCAAAGTCACGTGAAATGTGAAGTCATCTGACGATTATTTTCAATTCGTTCATGTGTGATTGTCGATTGACCATTTTATAAAATAAACTAAGGGTGAAAAACACTATTTGAACTTGATTTAACTAATCTGATTATAGATTACAAGTAGGGGGAACTTGATTTCTAATAATTTATAGATAACATCGCGTTGGTCAACTTCAACTTCGTTCAAACCTCGTTCATGATTTACTCGATATCTTTTAGGATTTATTATATGACTCATTGTTTAGAATATTTATTTAATATTTTTCTATTTAAATTAATTTTAGAAAATATTTTTGTTTTTAAAAATATCTTTCAATTTTAGAAATTAATTATTATTTAAAATAACGAAATAAAGATTGAGATATTGTAAATATTTTATATATATATATATATATATATAAAGAATACACCAATAAAATAAAATAATAAATTTCTTTATATAATATATATTTTATATTTATACTATATCTCATCTTCATATTTTCATAATCCCTCAAATTTTTTAACATCCATAATATTCATACTATAATTATATTATCCTTATTATTTTATATTGTAATTATATAACTTTTAAAACTTTACAAGTTTGTATTTCAATTAAAATCACATTAAACTCTTCGTATCAATATATAAACTTAGGAGTTGAATGTTTATTTAGTGTAGTTTAGCCTGTCCACATGGTTTATCATAAGGTCTTCTTGATAACATAGGAACCGTTCTAGCCGACCCTATGATGGACACCAACATGTTCCTACCTGAACTTTGGAACAAGCTTAGACCAAGAACTCTAAAATAATTTGTCCGTTCTTAAATACTCATTCTCCTCCTCACATTATACGATAAATCCCCGGAGAGCGCTAAAATATGGCATAGGAGGGTTATTTCAGACACATCCTATTTTTACGCACACATAGTAATACATAATGATAAGATAACCTCCTAGAACTCCCAAAACTAAGAACTTGAATTGTGACAAATCTAGAAATCGTCTTCTAGGATACATACGTATCAATAATAAATATTTTTTGGCAATGATATAAATTTGATTTTAATTATTAAATTTTTTAATACTCAAGATACATTTTTTTTATCAGTGTATCAGAAATGTATATCGTATCTTAATTTCAAAATTGTCATCGGTGTGGTAGTATCAACGCACCATAGGCAAAATTGACTTCTAAAATCAATGGGTAAACAGTGTCTTCTGATTATACACGGAAAAGAATTCAAATTATTTTGATATTAGGTTGTAAATATATTGTTCTTTATCAAAGACAAATAATACATGCTAGATGAGATAAAAGATTCTAAACAAGGTAACCGCATCAAACATCGGAAGTCACAATCGCTATAAACTCAACCAAAATCCAAGCAATCCACAAATGATGATCACTATGCCTGCAATCACAAATCAATTAAAAGAAAAACATTAGTTAAGGCCTTCATATGAAATCTGTTAAACTGTATTTAGAATTGCTGAATCCCAGAGAATAATATTTCGTATTAACCTTGTTTGCAATGTTGTTTGAGAGCCAGTCAAGTCCTTCGTAAAGTCCTTCACCAGATGTGGCACATGTGCTCTGGATATACCTGCATGTGAAGAACATGGCCACTAGGTAAGGGAGAAAGGAGAGAGGGGATTTAAGAGACAAGTAAACCGCTGACAGAAATATTTTATATTACCAGTGGCGCTGACGGAGAGAATGAAGACCAAGTTTGTCAGTTATTTCGGCAGCATTCATAGCATTTGGAAGATCTTGCTTGTTAGCAAAAACAAGAAGCACAGCATCTCTCAACTCATCCTGACAAAAGTTACAGCCAGACAAGAGAAATCACAAAGTTAATCTAGGAAACTAAGTCCTCTAAAATAAACTAAATTCTCACATTCAATCATTATCTATTCTGTTACCTCATTCAACATCCTGTGCAGCTCGTCTCTAGCTTCCACAACACGATCTCGGTCATTGCTATCAACCACAAATATAAGACCTTGGGTATTTTGGAAGTAATGTCTCCACAAAGGACGGATCTAGCAGGGAACACGTGTCAATGTTCACTACTGTATCGATAATTTTTTTTTCCTAATGATTCTGCGATAAAAATACATAGCAGAGGAGGCCAAATGTAGGACAATTCAAGCCATACATAGAAGGCTACCCCCATAGTGGTAACAAGCTGGATGTGCAGCACCGTAGCCAGATCTTACTACAGTACTGGATCCGAGCAACAGATGACAAGCACTAAAAAAGAGAGACTAAAAACTGCTAATTTAGCTTATGATTTCCTTTTTAACATGTTTGGATCAAAATTAATAAATGTACTCACAAAATAATGCATTACCAGCACTATTCAAATGAAGAAAAAGTATTACAAAACTAATCAAATGCACCCGCAAACAAAATACGCATTTTGAATCACATCGATCTTGTAATGGAGAGAGTGTGTATGAAGGGTACCATCAAATTATTATTCACCACCCAAAATTACTAGTATCAGAATTAATGTTTACTTTCTCTAAGGTAACCAATGAAACCATTCTAAATCATTAACAAGCATTCCATCAGGACATCAATTTATATAGACAACGGTAACGAAAGTAAAATGAAAAAGAAATACCTTGTCCTGGCCACCGACATCCCAAACAGTGAAGCTGATGTTCTTATATTCCACAGTTTCCACATTAAACCCTACACCGAACGTTACATATTAGCAAAAACCGCATCCCTTATTTTTCGGTTCTTTCGCATTTTATTTTATTCTATTGTCACGTTTATTGAAGAGTACGTAATTTAACATTGGATTTAATTGACGGAAAGAAATTGGGAGAAAAAAAAAAAAGTAAAAGAAAGAGAGAAATATACCAATGGTGGGAATGGTGGTGACGATCTCTCCGAGCTTGAGTTTGTAGAGAATGGTTGTCTTACCGGCGGCGTCGAGACCGACCATAAGTATACGCATCTCCTTCTTCGCAAACAAGCGACTGAAAAGCTTGGTGAACGAGAGCCCCATTTTCAACTATTCTGAAACAATCACAAACATAAACGTTAAAACAGCATCGGTGCAATCGTTATGTTACCCTAATTAACACAGGAAATTGGAATTGGAAAAGAGATGGAAGATCGAAAAGTTGTGAGAGAATATACGTCGCAGATGGAGGCGGAATCGTGAATTGTGACACGGATCGAGAAGGTGGGGCGTTTGAGAATTAAAACGATAAAGAAAAAAATGTGAGAGAGAAGAGAAGAACTTGCCTTAGAGATATGAGAAAGAGGAAGTTGTATTGGGGAACTTGCGATGAGATCTGCGTGGGGTGTTTGGGAGCGGAGAGCGTTTAGTAAATGATTTGGTGAGGGGGTTTCTACGGTTCCTTATGCGCTCTCCACTTTTCAAAATCATACAAAAAGGTACTGGTCAAAATTGGGTGGTCTCAAATTCTCCAATAAACAAATATTTCTCTAGTATTCAAAATTATAAATAAAAATTACGTATAATAATATACAAAAAAAAATTATCTTTTTATTCACATTTCAAAATATCAATTTTATCCTTTAAATATAATAAATATAATTTTAATTTATATATTAACTTAATAATTACAATATTATCATTTATATAATATTATACATATTTAAAAAATACATACATACAGACATAATAGTACCTGTATTTGTACTAGTGCTTTATAATATTTATTTTATTTTTCACATTACACTTAAATATAAAGTTATAACTGTAAAGACTACACGAATTATTACATTTTTTTTTTAGTTTTTATTTACAGTTTGCATACCATTGACACCTGTGTGTATTGGTTTATTAAAAAGATAAATTTCTATTTTTAAAAATCAATTTGTTCTTTTGCTTTCTCTTCAATAAAAAAAAAAACTGTGCTTCTTTGCCTTTATATTTTTTCATCTCAACCAAATCGCATAGAAGTCTACTTTCAAGAATTTTTTTTATGATAAAATCATGAGACTGAAATTGGCTTTAGTTTCTTCATGTATTGGCAGTGATAGCTTATGGGGAAATTGGTTTTAGTGATCAAACTATATTTTACGTTGTATAATGTTTTATTTATAACAAATTATATCTTTTAATATATATAATACAACATTTAATTTACAATTTGATTATAAATAATATTCAAATTGTTATATTATGTCTTCAAATCAAGCATTTCAATTCTACACAAATAGAATTGAATCTTTCTTAAATTATGTTTCAGTCTAAATTGACAAGACAGATTTTATATTTCAAAATTCCAGTCTTATAAACGTAATTGGATTAGACTCCCTTCCTTATCAGAGAGTTTAAAAAACTAACTTAAACTTGGGAAAATAAAGTGCACATTATTTTACCTGGGCTCTAAACTAAATTTCTTAATGCACTAAGTCTACTAATGTCATTAATTTATTACATCACATACAACTTGACATCATATGACATGGCGCTAATTGAAGTAATCCGGCATTTGTTTATTATTTTTTCACAATTTTCATCACTGTCCTTTCAACAGTCTGTCATACATCCTCACACAGTGGAGTGGAAATATAAATCACAAGACATTCCTCATTCCACAAGGGAAAAGGAAAGGGTAAGAGAAAAAGATGGCAAATGCTGATCTTTCTGTTCCAACCAGTCATACAGCAGATAACATGTCACTTCTCCCACCAGTCATCCTCTCTGCTTGCTCCCCACGTTCACCTGAAAATTTTATACTCAACATCATTACAAATGCTCACTACCATTTTTTTTTCGACAATTCCAGGGAGAAAATGGTTACCTGTCCGTATTCTTATAACATCTGAGACGGGGATCACTGCACAATCAAAGTTTTATTAGAAACGTGATTCCATATCGAGGCCATTACATTTACTTGCCGAATCTAGAAATTAGAGTTTAATTGAGTCTAAATTTTCTACTGAATATTAAAATATTGTAAAAACATTTTTAATATATTTTAAAACTTCAAAATCAATGTACATCAGAGGATCGACACAAAAATATACAACATAGAATCCAAATTCAGTTTAATTCGTATTTCAGAACTTGACAAGAGGAGACATGACACAGGAAATACGCATCAAGACTAAGGTGCTTATATAAGTATAAATCTAATAATTCATGAATCTTAAGATCAATCTTAACGGTTTCTAGGGAATATAATATTTAATATATTAATACAAAGGGCAGGAGAGGTAAAAGTGAAAGCAAAAGGTCAAAAAGGTACCACTTCTCTATACATAACATACAGAAAAAAGAAACGAAAAGATTTTCAGCTTGTGAACATAATCCTATTTGTTGTCTCAGACAGCATAATTCATTTCAGTTGCCACTACATTACAATACAGAATAACCTTTTGTCCAGGACCCAAGAAGGGTGATATCTGGGAGAAAAAAAGCCTAATTTTCCTTGACTAAAACAGACATATTTATATCCCTAGATTGGCAATGATCCAAACAGAAAAATAAAATAAAATAAAACTGCTAATGGACCACAATGTTTAATTAACCACTAGATAGATTTCCAGGTCTTACAGAAAATTTTGCCATCACCAATCTCCCCAGTCCTTGCCTCCTCGATAATTTTGTCAATCACTACCTCAACCTACAGACATGTGTGGTATTATCAGGGAATGAACATTTTTGTTGGTAGTTAAGAATGGTTAGTTTTCCTTCTAGAAATGTTTCCTGACTTATTTACGTGAAGAAAAAAAAAAATCAAAAGAACATTGAAAGTGTTTATTGTATCTTATCCCGCCAATTTTTTTGGTTACAAAAACGATATTCTGTTTTTTCATTAATCGCTTTAAAATCCATAAACCCGACAATGACAGTCCTGTTACTGAAGTTATTAAGAGAGACAGAACAATGCAGATCAGTGGTAATGGAATTATCATATCCTTAAAAAGAGTTCGTGCTTTTATCTTCCAAATGGTTCTGTTCTGGTCGTGAAACCGGAGAAGATTCAAATCTATAGACAACAGATTTAGAACCGATGAAAAATTTAGCGCACCAAATTCCAATGATTATGGACATAATCACATTCATTTCAGATAATAGTAAGCATTTTAACATTGATATTTTGCAGACAAAATTGTCATTTAGAGGTTAAGGGCACTCTGGCAGTAACTAAGAAGTGTCTTGCGCTGATAAGAAAAGGAAGTCAAGTAGGTCTATGAAGCAGTGAAGTTACTACGAAGTGTCCGCATACCTGGTTCTTTTCCACTACTATTTCCATTTTAACTTTGGCAACAAAATTGCCTTCAGAAAATTCAGAGCCTGTGAAGAATAGCATATTAGTAAAAGACAATGGTGTGATGTAACCCATATGCATAAAAACATGTATATAACACATAACGAAAGGAAAAAAAATGTATTTCTTGAACTACTAATGATTAAAATAAGTTACGGACAGTGTTTAAAAACTCAAAGCATAGTTAAAGTTGGTTGATCACACAGGTATGTTGTACAAAATAAGACGGCGGCACTCACTGACTTTATCAAAGGAAACTCCCATGGGCAGTAGCTTACATAATCAGTAATTCACATCAACATCATGCCATACTCATTAATTTGAGAAACCAAAAAAAAGAAAAAAACACATCCAAACTATACTGAGATTGTGTGCTAAACATAAAAACACGGGAGAATAAGCAATCGAGCAATTTTCCTTAAATCTAAAAACAATAATTGGGACACAAGAAACGCACATGCTGTTAAACAGGGATTAAAACAATCCAAAATACTGAAAAACTAAGTCATAAAACCATAAATTTAAACCCTAAGTTAAAGAGTTAATTTCCAATGGAAATTGCATAAAATGAAAGAAAAGGTAAATGGAGATCTTTAAAGAATGGAAATGATAAAAGGCAAAAGAGGCAAATAAAAAAAGAGTTGGCTTTGGACAGAAGAGGATCCGTAAGATCAAGAAAGGAAGCGGAGTGCTCGCATCAGGATAACGAACTCGAGACTACGTTACTACATGGAGGAGTGCAAAGAGTATATAACATCCTATTTGTGGCAAAGGCATGACATGATGATAATGATCCTCTGGTTTTCTCTCTCTCGATTTTTTTTTTTCAGGTTAAAGTTCATTTCCCTACTCTAAAATACTGCTACCTCATAGTAATCACCATCCATTCCGATAAATTCGTATTCTAATAATATCACGCTCATTTAATTCTTCTTCTCTTACACGTATATACATAACAAGATCTTTTGACTAGTCCTCTTGGCATGCCAAATGGAGAAAGAGACTCTAATAAGTGTAGTGAAGGAAGATATTTCACTTTACGCAATTTCCATCAGAACTGAACACTTTTCTTCCCGTATAAATTAGATTTATACTTTTATGACTTAGACTCAGTTTTTCACTCTTAAGAAGTGATTACTGATTTTTAGTTTCAAAATGAAAAAAATGGAATAAAGACATGTAAGACAAAAGAAATAAATCTTCTGCAGGATCACAACGCTTTTTAAGTTAAATTAAAGGTAAACTGGAAATACACATCATTTACTTCACACACAAGCCTAATATAGAAAGTCTTCTTTATGGGGAGGGAAAATATTCAGTTTTTAAGTATCACTAGACAGGCTACGTCTTACTTACCTCCCTGCCTCTCTTTTGCTCCACCCTGAGCACCAAAGCCCCTGATATCAGATACAGTGACACCGCGAATTCCCATTTTCAGCAAACCCTTCCGATCAAGAAAAGTAAAATTTAGCAACAGCATATACACAAAGGAACTTGGTAAATCTAATGGCTTAAAACAAAAACTACATGCAATATTAGCCAATCAAGATAATAATTATTTGAGAGAGGATAAGGTAGTTGCTTTTCTCTGACACAGGCAATTGGGACAGACGCAAGATACAAACTGAGCATTTTTGGAAAGCAGTTGCACCCTTTCTACAACTACATTCAGAATAAACGAAACAAAGAGGAATCTTCTCAAAATATACATTCAACACCCGAAAGTGCTTTCAGAAGAGTTATCCAAACAAACACTCAATTAACTAAAAAAAAGGCAGAACTCTCAATCCAAGGACGATGCCCCATTTCATAGATAATCAGAGAGATATTAATCAAGTATTTTTCACCTTCTAACTTGCACCAACTGCCAACTTCTTAGCTCCACTTGAACATAACACAGGTATCAAACAAAATGCAGGGATGTTGGGACAGTGCAACAATATATTTACTGTTGATCAACAAAGTGTGTATAAATAAACTAAACCCTAAAAGAAATATAATGTCATACCGAAGAAACCTGAGGGACTCGCCAGGGCCTGGTCCACAAGAAATTGAACAAAATAAATCAGCGAATATATAAACAGGTAGCTAGAAAAACCCACTTCAACTAATTAATCACAGAGTAAACCTCTCCCTCCCCAAGCCACGGAAAAAGAGAATGGTTTTTGTAACCTGAGAATGGCTTCTACTTTATAAAACTTGGATTCTGGAACATAGTCTGGGAAAGAGAATAGTTCAAACAACAAATTAAGTAACAATATTAGCAGAGAGAGCTATAAAGAACGCGTGCATTTGTACCTGGAATATTCTGGGCTCTGATTTTGGGAAGAATCGCAGTATTTCCTCTGCGTCTTAGAACCACATTACGCTGAGAACAGTCACCAATACGCTTGCGGCTTAAGCTGGAACATGCTAAGGGTGTTTCGGCTTCCCTGAGGTGGAAACCAACAACACTAAAAACGTGAGTTCCCGTGATCGCAGCCATTGCTACTCGGAAGCACTAGGAGCTAAGCTAACGCTATTCTTTTTTAAGTTTCAACCAAAACAAGAAATAACAGTAATTTTATCCGTTTCTTTATTTGCATTTTGGTGTTACGTTAAAGAGGAAGCCCAACCCAATGAAAAATGGGCCGGCCCATTTGGGTTTATGTGTAGGAAACGACAACGACGGTTACGGATTTGGAAAACGAAGATGAGTAATTTCGTGTACAGAATCAGTACCGCGCAGGAGTGGGAGGAGTTGCAGAAAAATGGGTCCACTTTCGGTGGGGAGCTTGATAGGTCTTCCGGTTTCATCCATCTTAGCAACCTCGACCAGGTTAATTTTCATGCTTTTGTAATTTTTCCGATTCAGTTCTTTTTTTTTTTTTTGTATTAATCGGACTCGGATGCAAGATTATGTCATAGTTCAAATTGATTCAGTGTTTTACTAAGTTACGATGTGATATCATTGCAGGTTCGGCCAACACTGCAGAATTTTTTCTTGAACAGCAAGTTGGAACTCCACCTGCTTCAAATTGATGCTAGAAAGGTTGCATGTACTTCTTCGCTATACTTTTAATGGCCAGGGTTTCATTCTTATTCTTGGAAATTATGGCTTTTTGTAAGATGAACTTAACATTGCGAATTACTTTCATTAATTCAAGGAAACAGAGTGAAACATACAAGTTTTTGGAAGCTATATTTATGAGTAATAAAAAGTGGCAAACTTGCGTGTTATGCTCTAATGTAATATTTTCTGTGTGATATCCCTCAGCTTGGTGATGGTTTGATTTATGAAATTGTGGATGGTTCAACTAGCTTCCCTCATTTCTATGGGCCATCTAGAAGCTTTGTTCCTCTCTTACTTGATGCAGTAACAAAGGCTGAGAAGCTAACTCCCTCAGATGGTGGATTCAGTTGTAGTTTGCTTGGTTAAGTACCCTGCTGATTAATTATGTCATTTTCAGATGATGGATGCTGTGATATTACTGTTAGAATCCTATATGGCTTCATAGTCCGTGTTTTATGTTTACATAACTCAATGAACATTCTACTCTTTTTTTCATGAGAATTGGATGCACAAAATTGAAGGAAAACAATTGTACTATAATTGAAGGTTTTATGTATGGAGTAATAATCTTAACATAATGTATTCTTCAAGAGTTTGCATGTTAAACGTTATAACTGATCTACATTAGTACATGTTCTCTAGTAGACGGTTTTCTGTTTCTTCACCAGATACTGCTCCAAGTAACTGACTTTACTCACTCCAAAATACCTTTCGGCCACTGTTTTATGCTTTTATTATACATATATCGGAAAAGTCTCATTTTTGCTTTTTCAAAATATAAATTCACGTCCTCAAAGAGAATAATAGTATATAATAATGAGGAAATAAGACTCTCTACCATGTCTTTGAGCTCATGTTAAGCCTTATAAGTTTGTATGATCATACTCGAAGGTCTATTAGATACAAGCTTATTAAGCTCAAACTTTAATGTATCATATCTGAACCCGTTGGCCTTTGATTAATGTATCAAACATCAATGTATCATATTTGTATGCTCATCATTTTTTCATCTCGAATTTTTAGAATCCAATTAGGATTTTTTTTTTTATATCTCTTGCATTCGTGTTTGATCTTATATTTTGGGAAAATTTTACAATTTTTGTTTCACTAAAAAGTTTAGCATGAAGATTAAAAAAAGTTGATGTATAATATAATAAGCTTTTCCATTATTTTGTTTTTATTTTATTTTTTGGTGAGATTTTTCATTAGTTCTGGTATACCCGATTTTATAATCACCGACAGGTCATTAATAGCTTGTTGTGGCTATAGAGTAGGAATGAGAATCCTTCATATACTACAACGTCGATGTAGCCCGCGACCAGCCAGAATACTATAATGTAGGAATTTCCAACATAGCATGACAATCATTAATAAGCTTTTTCTATGTTTATTGGGTGAGGATGTTAGGGTACTCATTCAATTGTATCCACAATAAAAAAATTTTCCAAACCTGCGAATACTTCAAAACACATGGTAGAGAGTCCAACTTCAAAAATTTCCAAACATTACTTCAAAAGAATACTTCACCCAACTTATGTTTTTTCTAACATGAATCTATTGGTTCACAAACATTTTCACCTACCTAATATCTAATGGATAACATTGTAGGACAAATAGGCACGAGTGATTCAATGAAATCAATATATGAGGTTGAATTTAGGGTGTTGAAAAATTTTATATCGATTAAAAATAAGATAAATTTAAAATATATAAATAAATATAATCTTAATTTTTTGAAATTTATTTAGCTTTAAAGTTTATTTTTTAATCTGAAATACAGCAAAAGAGATATGGATATCAATGTTGGAAAAAGTTGAATTTGGTCAATGGCAATTCTTGTTTGATGAGTTGTGCTCCTTTGTCCTATTGTTCGAAGTGGAGGTGAATCCACAACAACGCGAACACCAATTTTCCATTGTTCATTCAAATCAAAGCACTGAACTGTTATAGCTTTCCCTTATAAGTATTTCCTTTGACGAAGGATGGAATATTGTTTTGCTAATTCTGAATGTAATTTCGCTTTCGCCTACTTCACGCGGTCCCTTCCCTTTAGTTTTTACTTTTACGTGCAATTTAAGCCACACAGTGTTGCTAAAGCGTTCAAGTTGTAATCATTAATTCCGCATTAAACTGGTTTTACCATAAATTTGAGGAGGAAATGCTTCCACTCAAACTGAGATTTAGATTTTAGTTTGAAACCTTTTTGCCAATCCATTCACTGATCATCAAACACGTAGAAAGCTAAAACACATCCACATATATATATTCGAATATCCTTTTGTTCATATAAGTTCAAAAAATTGACTTCCAGGGTAAAGTATTTCTGGGAAGCATTTGAAAACAATTTTTGGTAGATTCTCCTCTTAGGATCTCAAGCATGCTATAGGAACATTTAATCTATTTTTTATCGAAAACTAATTATTAAGATTGTTATGCGGTTACTGTTATAATAGTTTGTCTAACTGCAAACACAATAGTTAAACTAAATCATTCATTAACCAATATAATTTGTGATAATAATGTGTTTGATTTCCTCGTGTTGCTGCAAACAGATGTACTCCATTGAAAGGAATTAATAATATAGTTGATAAAATATTCAAATTTCTAAATAAACATGGCATAATCATTGCGTGCATGTAAAGAAACCTCTCATGGTGTATCATGAAAGGCCCATAGAGAGTTCTTAGAAATAAAGTCTATATAACTCTATGAGCACCATTTAATACTGAGGAATGATCAATTTTATGAGGAATCAAAACAATATACAGCCACACACTTATTATAATTTTTCGTGTTTTATGAAACTTTTGACGTAAAAAAATTTGGTGAATGAACTTTGATACAATAGAATGGACCTACCACTTTGGCAATGGTGTTGAAGTTCACATTAAGTAGGGTGCTTTCGCCTTTATTCGGAGGTTTATCGTTCCTTATTTGCCATTGACATATTCAATCATGTCTAAGACCAGAATAAAGTTTTGTGCTCGACAAAATCATTTCAATGGTAGCAACAATTATAATGGAGGAAAACTACTTTGGAGGGCAAGTTTTGTTTTCATATGAACCTTCCTCAAATTGTTATGTTAGGTGTGCGACTGTGATCAATAATGGCATGTGGTTTATTTTCTTTTAATCATTGAGATGAGCTTCAAAGTGTGAATAGTTTAAGAGAAACAATTTGTGGAGGAAAATATTCGCTTTTGCACGTAATAAACAATGATAAAAAAAAATTAAAATTGTTCTGGAACGCTTTATTACCAGGTTCATTATTGCAATCTCTCTAATATTAGTTCGAGTTGTAATCATTGATAATAAAATTCTTAGATTCTGATCCATAATGCCCAACGCTTTAGACAAAAGAAACAATTAAATGAACAAGGCTCTGGTGTGGTGAGATCACTGGATAGTGCGATACAAGGTTTCAATCTTTCTGACGAATTAGGGCATAATATATAGCATCTTTTAAGGTCAACAAACAAAAAGATTTTAGATATTATTGTTTAATAGAATTTAATTGAAAAGAAAAAAAAATACAAGTGTAAGTTTTTTTTTTTTCATTATGTTATTATTTGTCATATAAACATTGTTAACTTTTAAAACAATTATTTAAAAGTCATACATGTTGGGGAGTGGTTTGGTGCTTCAAATGTCGTGTTATTTCAAGATGAAAAATAACTCTAAATAATTAGATTTTTTCTTGGCAAAAAAATCTCCAAATACCTGTAGAGACATGTTCCGACAGTGAAGTTTATGATTAATAGGGAAGAAATTTTACAAATTGAGGCTTAGATAATGTATCTTTAGACATGAAATACTTTAGAGCAGTAAAAGAATTGTGAAGTGGTGAAGTATCTAGTTATTGTCATAAAAATCCAAGTGTGAGTCTAAGTCTCACATGGACTAAAAATGAGAAACTAAAGCACTATGTAAAGATAAAAACTCATAAATTTATTGTCTTAAGATTTTAGATTAATAATGGTGTCAATTCTTTATGTTATTGGACTCAAGTCTTATTGGTGTTGTATCTCCCAAGTGAAACCTCCTCCTCTTTAAACCTAACATATACTATATATATAAGTTCAAATTTATGAACGTGGAAGAAATTTTTTTAAATAAATACATAAGGAATGTATAAATACAAATACTTTATATAATAAGTAATTCTAACATGGTTAAGTACTTATTAAGATAATGTGACAAACTTCTTAATTTTTAAGAGATATGCATCAAAGACCTATATTCAGTAATATAAAGGACATAAAAGTAGAACATTAAGAACTGATTTAATTATTGTTATTAAGAGAATTAGGTAATTATATTTAAAAATTACACCGAAAATATATTTGCATATTATTGAGTAATAATATTTTTGTTAAGTAATGTAAATGTTGAAAATTGCCTTTTATTAGTATATTTATAATAGAAGTAATCATTTTTCTATCATGATTTTCAATATAAGGACTAAAACTAAGGTTATAACGAGAGTAATTTAACACGAGCATAATCAAGGTTGCATGTTAAAAGAGAGGTGAGTGTTGATTATTTCTTTATTTGTACAATAACTTTGTTGTTAGGACAATATTAATGATGAATTCTGTTTTAAGTATAAATGAATTGTTAGTGACAATGTAACAAAATTTATGGATAACGAATTTGAAGTATGAGTATGAATAAAGAAGTCCTACATTAAGTAAGTTATTTGCAATTCTTATTAGAAAAGTAAAAATTATACACAAAAGAAAATCAATTTTTATAAGAAAAAATACATGCTAAATAATACTTGTATTGAGGATTATGTTACTGCTTGAATGAACAATATTCAAATGATTTTAACTAAATTTACCATACAGTAAAAACGTTACGCTTTCTAAAGCTATATTCAATATATTAATGTCTCTATCCTTATTACTTTTTTTTCACACTAATGATTCTTCTTGTAAAAGCACGGATATATTCAATAATTAAATAATAAATAAATAAATTACATTAATTAATCCCAAGTTTTGTATAATTGCACCATATTTCTTTTTCATCGGTCTTATAAAAATATTAGAGAAACATTTCACCGATATTCTTTTGAATATATATATATATATATATATATATATATATATATATATATATATATATATATATATATATATATATATATATATATATATATATAAATTATTTTTTTTTT
>Ga0214542_1003143_pt1 | contig 34022 bp, 46 predicted proteins | sample CNSS1metaG_FD_160096 | JGI IMG/M metagenome (GOLD analysis project Ga0214542, IMG submission 160096) | Root nodule microbial communities from cowpea collected in UCLA plant growth center, Los Angeles, California, USA - CNSS1 | ecosystem: Host-associated > Plants > Roots > Nodule | place: USA...
TATATATAAGTTGAAACCGGTATAAGTTAGGCTAACTCGGCCTAGGCTGAATACTTGTTTGCTCATATGGTCGAGTTTGGCTAGGTGTGGTACACCAGTCCCCCAGCCTTATCCGATATGAAGTGTCGGTCAAGGGTGATATGTGTTGGTAGGCTAGCGAAACCAGCTAGGTGTGATACACTAGTCCCCCAGCCTTTAAGTGTGGTGAACAATGTTAAGGCTAAAAGGTGGTAACCGTCAGAAGGTAGGTGAATGGGTGCCAGTGGTCAAATCGAAAAAGTTTTGGCGCCGTTGTTTTGAAGTGTCATATCCTTCGCAATGATGGTGTCGATTGGTTTGGGGTATTATTTTGGCAGGAAGAGTTTTCGTCGTTTGGGATCGTGGACTATAAATATGGGTTTGAAAACAGATGAGGGGTTACTTATTTCATTTGCGAGAGTTCTGAATTCATAGATCTTGTGCGCGTAATACTGTCTGACTAGTTCCCAATTTCAACCGACATCTTCTCGTAAAAAACGAAACCAGGTATGTCTAGTAGTGGTAGCGTATCTACGTCTAAATAGTAGTGAAAGTACCGAGTCGGATAGAAGTAAGGATAGGCAACTTGGCGGAGAGGGTACGAGTTCTGGAGTTGTTATGAGCGGGATGCCAATGGAGGTTGTGAGGGAGGTTCGAGAGGATCCCCCCAAAGATTTGGAGGAGAGCAACTGGGCGGCGAAAGGCGGCTATGGGTGGCGAAAGGCGGCTATGGGTGGGCTGCTGCTGACGTTCGTGATCAATCATCTTTATTCAGATGGTCCCGTCTGCTGAACTCTTGGCTAAACTGCACACACGTCATCTCCAAGGGTGTCAGTGGGGACATTGTTTCGCTAGAGAGGGTGAGTGCTATCGACCGGGTATGCCATGGGCAGGAGGGGGCTACCGAGAAGTTCTTCTACATGTATATGTGCCACTTTTCTCAGCTTCATGTGCGATTGCCTTTAGACGATTTCACTATGGGTGTGTTGCGGGCGTTGAATGTGGCACCTACCCAGCTACATCCGAATAGTTGGGCCTACTTGGAGCCCACTCTGTGCCAGTCCTTATATTTGGAGCCCACTCCCTATGCTTTCTTGTATTTTTACGACACCAGACCTCGGCGGCCGGCTACTTGGCTCTCTTTGATTAGTTGCCCCAGCATCAGCAGACTGGATGCTTTCTCCCAGTCTTTCAAGCATTTCAAGGATGGGTACTTCAAGGTCGTCGTCAAGGAAGGAGGAAAAGCTTATTTTTTGAACGCAGATGGAAGTCCCAAGTTCCCTTTGAGTTGGACAAACAATCCTTCTCGGTATAAGGACATAGGGATGGATGAATTGTCGGTTGGTGATAAGGAGGTTGTGGAGACCTTGTTGAAGTTTGTCGATAAGTTGCCCACTAAGGGCCTAGTTAGGGTTTATAATTTGGTGCACCCGATAATAGATATCGAAGGTATCTGTTTATTACTTAAGCTGTGTTAATAATACTAAGTTATTTTGATCTGAGTTGTGATGTATCATTGTAGAGCATATGGCGCAGTCTGGAAAGAAGAATTTGGCGCTCTTTCAAACGTTGAGGAAGGAAATGGCCGCTAAGGCTAAGGCAGTTGGGAAGACTGATGTTCCCAACTTACAAGAATCGGTGGTGGAGGTGCACGTGCACGACGGGACGAAAAGGAAGGCTGAGCTTCCGCCTCGACCCGGGAAGGGAAAAGATGTGAAGAAGGTAAGGGCGGCCCTGCTTGGAACGGCTAGCGGGGCAGGGTCGGCTAGTGGGGAGAAGGGGCTGGAAGCTAGGTTGATCGAGTTGCCGGAGATATCCGTGAGGAAGGATATTTCAATCACCTTCCCGGATACCGTTGTAAATTTTATTGACAACATAGATTCGGAGCACATTGTGAGAACAATGGTCGAATTTGGGAGCAAGGCTTTAGTTTTGAGCCGGCGTGTGGGGTCACTTTATAGGAGGGAAGTGAAGGAGGGTGGCCGGAAAAGGTGGAGGAGTTGCATGGTAAGGTGGATAAACTAGAGGAGGAAAAGGCTGCATTGGAGAAGGCAAAGGAGAGTTGGGAAGCAGAGAGGAAAAGGCTGGCAACATGGAGGGTTCGTTGCTTGGACTCTAAAGAAAAGTTGAATAAACGGATAGGGGAATTGGAGGAGGACTACGATGACTTGAAGGACAAGTATGATGGAGTTGTTGGTGAGCTTGATGATCTGAAGAATAGCATCATTTAGGAGCACATCAATGGCTTTGAGAAGGGATTGCGGCAGGCGGCCTTCTTCCATCAGGATGTGGACATTACAGATTAAAAGTTTGATGTGAATAAGGACGTTGTTGAAGGCAAGCTGGTCAGGGAGGACGAGAGCAGTGCAGATGAGGAGGCGGAGGAGAAGACAGTAGAAGGGGAGAAAGGAGCGGGCGATGCCGAGGAGGTGGCACCTGATGCAGCAGAATAGGATCTCAGTTTTAATTAATTTGAGAATATTATTTGAGCCTATGTTTGTAATACTTGGTACATTACGTTACATTGGTATATTCTTGCACTTATGTTTAAATGTGATTAAGGTTGTGTATGTTATTGTGTATGTCGGGTTTTGATGATATGTGGTGTATGCATGATGCAATCGATTGTATGTTAAAGGTGTTCGACCCAGGCCGTTTACTTGTGGTAAGGGTGGGGAACTTAAACGAATTAATCACGAGTTAAGGGTGGTCGACCCAGGTCGCTTACTTGTGGTAAGGGTGGGGAACTTAAACGAATTAAGCACGAGTTAAGGGTGTTCGACCCAGGCCGCTTACTTGTGGTAAGGGTGGGGAACTTAAATGAATTAAGCACGAGTTAAGGGTGTTCGACCCAGGCCGCTTACTTGCCGGGTGAGAAAGGGTCGAGGATGTCCATTCCCCATTTAGCGAATGGCCATGGGGATAGTATGTGATGTAGTTGTTCCTGTTTCTGGTGAATAAGGTTGCCATGTTTCTGACATGGCTTGCATTTCCTGACATGATCCTGGCAGTCTGCTTCTATAGTGGGCCAGAAGTATCCGGCTCTGAGAACTCTTGTAGCCATGGTGCGTGCACCGGAATGATAACCACAAATTCCTTCGTGTAGCTCTTTGATGATATATTGGGCTTGCTCTGCCGTGACACACTTAAGTAGGGGTTGGCCGTATCTGCGTTTGTAGAGGTCATCGCCTATCATGGTGTACCTGGCAGCCTTAGCCAGCCAAGTTTTGTCTGCGTCAAGCAGGGGGGTTGCCGGTCTTGAGGTATTGAATGTAGGGGGTGGTCCAGTTTTGGCTTTGGGAGGGGGTGACGTTGTTAGCTGGGGTGTGGGTTAAGTTTTGGCAAGTGTGTGTGATGGAAGGTGTGGACAGTGTTTGCTGTAGTAAGGATCGGTGGCGGCTTTTGAGCTTGGTGCTGGCCAATTTGGAGAGGATGTCGACCCTGACGTTGTCGGTACTTGGGATGTGTTCGACGTGGACTTGTTCGAAGGCGGATTGAATGACTGCACGGACCAGATGGTAATATTATAGAAGGATGGGGTCTTTGATCTGAAACTCGTTGTTTAGATGACCTATAGTGAGTTTGGAGTCGGTTTTACACGTTAACTTCTTGACGCCTACTTCGCGAGCTAGGGAAAGGCCAGCGAGGATAGCTTCGTATTCGGCTTGGTTATTGGACGTTTTGAAAGCAAAATGAAGGGATTTTTCGATTAGGATGTCGTTGGGCCCTTCTAAGACAATGTCGGCGCCGACACCCCTTGGATTTGAGGAACCATCTACATGAAGTGTCCACTGGTCCTCTATGGGTGTTTGTTGTAGGTCATTGACGAAGTCTAACAAACATTGGGCTTTGATGGGGTTGTGGGGTTCGTAGCGGATGTTGAATTCTGATAGTTCCACGGCCCATGATGACATGCGTCTGGCTAGATCTGGTTTTTGTAATATTTTTTGGATTGGGTAGTCGATCTTAACGGTTATGGTGTGGTTCTGGAAATATAGGCGGAGACGGCGTGCCGCGCGGACCAAAGATAGGGCCAGTTTTTCTACCATTTGGTATCTGGTTTCGAGATCTTGCAATGTTCTGCTCACAAAATACACAGGATGTTGCGTGCCTTCTATTTCTTGAACAAGCGCGGCGCTAACGGTATAGTCGGTGGCCGTGATGTATACCAGCAGGGGTTGACTGGTATCCGACTTGTGGAGGATAGGGTGGGAGGTTAGGGTTGTTTTGAGTTTTTGGAAGATTTGTTCACAATCATCAGTCCACGTGAACCGGGTGGATTTCTTTAGGAGTTGGATTATGGGTTAGGTTTGTTCGGCTAGTTTGGGTAGGAAACGAGAGATGGCTGTGAGACGGCCAATGAGACGTTGGACCTCCTTAACAGTAGTGGGGCTGCGCATTTCGATGATAGCCTTGCATTTTTCTGGGTTGGCCTCTATGCCTCGTTGGGTTAACATAAAACCAAGGAATTTACCCCGGTCAATGCCGAATATGCATTTGTCGGGATTGAGGCGGAGGTTATATTGGCGCAGCGCAGAGAACATTGTTGACAGGTCTTCAGCGCGTTGGTGATGACTTGGGGACTTGACAACCATGTCGTCGACGTATACTTCGACACAGTGCCCCGTTAGGTGACTGAACACCTTGTCCATTAGCCGTTGGTAAGTTGCCCCAGCGTTTTTGAGGCCAAAGGGCATGACCCTATAGAAGTAGTTGGCATCGTCCGTGATGAAGGCAGTTTTGTGCATATCTACTGCGACCATGGGGATTTGGTTATACCCTTAATACGCATCCAAAAAACTAAGCACCTTGTTTCCTGCCGCGCCGTCTACGAGTCGATCAATGTTGGGTAAGGGGTAGGCGTCGTGAGGACAAGCCTTGTTCAAGTCCGTGTAGTCTACGCACATTCGCCATTTGCCATTGGCTTTCTTCACCAAGACAACATTAGAAAGCCAAGTGGTGTATTGAGCTTCTTCTATAAATCCTGCGCTCAGTAACTTGTCGGCTTCGACCTTGGCTGCTTGCCGACGCTCTTCACCAAGCTTGCATTTTTTCTGGGATACGTAGCGGGCTTCTTTATATATGGACAACTTGTGGGATGCCACCTGGGGGTCTACTCCAGGGAGGTCGACGGTCGACCAGGCGAAAAGATCTGTGTTGTTGATGAGGATAGGTGTGATGGTGGCACGCTCGTCAGAGTTTAAACCGGTGCCTAAGTTAATAGAATTACCATTGGGAAGCTCTAGAGGATTGGTGTACTCAACTGGTTCGAGGCGGACATCCCGACCTATTCTGGGGTCAAGGTCTTCGTCGGATAAGGCTATACTGGAACTAGGGGGTCCTTCGATATGGTTGGTTTGTTGGATTGGTAGTTGTGGTCACAAGCTTGCCATGTAGCATTCGCGTGCCAAACGCTGGTCGTAGTGTATGGTCAGGATGTCGCCGGATGAGGCAGGGAATTTCATGGCCAAGTGAGGGGTGGAGACGACTGCGCCAAGGGTATTGAGGGAAGAACGACCCAGGAGGATGTTGTAAGATGTTGGCACATCGACAATAAGGAAGCGGATGGGGATGGTTTTGGTTTGGGTTCCATCCCGAAAGACGGTGTGGAGGTCTATGTAGCCCCGGGTGGATACCTGTTCGCTGGAAAAGCCATATATTGGCTCGTCATATGGGACCATGGCGGTGTCAGGAAGTTGGAGTTTTTGGTAAGTGGCCCAGTAGAGGATATCAACAGAGCTGCCCTGATCAACAAGGACTTTCTTAACGGCATAATTCTCGATTTCGATAGTGATGACCATGGGGTCATCTTGTTGGTGGTCGAGGTCGTGAAAGTCATCATCTGTGAATACAATAGGAGGCATGCAGCGTCTGTGGTGGGAATTGGTTATGTGGTTGATGGATTGTGTAAGGCGGAGGTGTCTTTTTCTAGCAGAAGAGGTGGAGCCTCTACTTGCGAAGCCACCAGAGATGGTGTTAATGGTGCCTCGTAAGGGGGGGTCGGCAGGGGTGATGTCGGTGCGGGCGGGCTCTGGGTGCTGATTGTTGGGTTGGGCAGGGTGGTTGTTGTGATGGGAGTCATTTGGTGGACGTTTGTGGTCAGGTCGCAGGGGGTGGAGGGATCGAGAGGAGGAGGAATGGTCATCTCTACGGATGAAGCGGCGAAAGTGGCCAGCACGGACCAGTTCTTCTATTTTGTCCTAGAGTGCTTTGCATTCTTCTGTAGTGTGGCCATGGTTGCGGTGGTAACGGTAATATTTGGCCATGTCGGCGTTGGGGGTGTGGTTGTCTTGCGTGGTGGAGGGATTAGATCGGCTTGGAGGCTTCGTCTAGAATGCGGGAACGGGCTACTGTAAGGGGGGCATATCTGGTGAAGCGAGGTTGGCGAGGTTTGGCGGGTATCAGGGCGTGGGTTAGGTTGCGGGGTGGGGTTGGCGGTGGTGGCAGCGTAGTCGTTGCAGAATTTGGTGTGAAGTGTTTGCATTTCCTCTATGCGGACATAGTCGGCTGCACGCAACTTGAGTTCGTGCATGGAGGCAGGTGGGTGGAGATAGACGTTGTTGGCGAAGGGGCCGGGTTGTAGGGTAAGAGTCATGCACTTGAGAATCATCTCCTGATTGAGATGTGGTGTACGAAGGACGGCTTTACTGAAGCGATCGATGAACGCTGTGAGTGGTTCGTTAGGTTCTTGTCTGATGCCCAATAGGGATATGGTGGTTGTTTGATGGGGACAGCTTCCGGAGAAGTGGGTGGAAATAATGTGGGAGAGGATGTCGAAACTGTCGATTGAGTAAGGCGGAAGAGTTGTGAACCATTCTAGGGCAGGGCCTTTGAGGGTGGTGGGAAAAGCTTTGCAAAAGACTGCATCTTGGATGTGTACAAGGCGACATGGGTGATGTAGACTTTCAGGTGCTCGTCAGGGTCAGTTTTGCCAGTATAGCGATCCAGGGTGAAAGGTTCCCACTAGGTTGGGAGAGGGGTGTTGGCGATAAAGTCCGTGAATGGGTGACGGCGTCTGGGCTGGTGAGGAGGGAGCATGTGAGGTGGAACGGGGTGGTTGATCATAGTTGGAAAGGTGGAGATGATGTTGTGAGGGGGAATGTGGGTTGTGGGAAGGTATTGTGGGTTATAGGGTGGAATATGTGTGGTGTGTAGGGTGGTGGGTATGTTGTAGGGGATCTGGGTGGTAGGAAGGGTGGCGGCGGGGGTTGGGGGTGCGGTAAGCCCTAGTTGACCAGGTGGAAAGTGATGGGGATGGGTGGAGGTAACGGGTGTCTGTTGGGTGGTGGTGAATGTGTGAGGGGTGGGATTGTATTCACTTTCTTCCTCTGTAGGCTGGAAAGCCGGAGACTTCACAGCTTCGGAGGTTTCTTTGGCTTTTCCCTTCAGATTGGGATTAGCCTCGATCCTTCGCCTGAGGCGAGAGTTTTCTTGTCTTAATGCCTCCATTTCTTCAGCACTGCGTTTCTTCAGATCCGCGAGTTCCTGTTGCATCTTTGCTTGGCCGTCTAGGATGGCGGCCAGATCAGGGGTGATGCCAGGAGGTCCAGAGGGACCAGCATCCGCTTGCCTTTCATTTAAATTATAGTTAAGTATGTTTAGTTAAGTACATGGAATTGTTAGATTATAAAAGTTGTAGAGACATTGATGAGATGTGTAATCTGGTCTAAACAAAATTGTATAGTTTTGATGGGATTTGGTTGGAGGTCAAAGTGAATACAAGAGATTCTTTAAGATAGGAGCATAAGATGATGCGTTGGTTTAGTCTATTTATAAGCCATGAAGAGGGAAAGATGAGAGCAAGGTTAGTGAGTGACATAGGTACTACTTAGAGTAAGGTACAAAATATCGTAGCTGGTATTAGCAATTCGGCTAGACTGGAGATTCAAGTATTGATCTTAATAAAGTTAAATATGAAACTGTTGAAATTGGGAAACCAAGTGGTTGGAGATACATTAGCAATTAGCCAAACTTATAAGAGATGACATGACATGATAGATTGGGTGAGCTCTACATTGGGTGCTAGAAGTCTACTAGCATTGGAAACTCTGAGTTAGAGAACACAAACAAGAAGAATCTGCTGTTTTGATACAGTTCCTGGCGATGGAGGGAATCCGCCAGGCGATAGTCGTGCAAATAGAGAGTACCTGGACCGTAGGTGCCTAGCGGCATGAGTGGTTCCGCCAGGCAATAGCCTTTCAACAGGGAACTGCTAAGTCGTGTGCGCCTGGCGATGAGAGCCTTTTCGCCAGGCAGTGCCTGTAGTGAGAACTAATCAAAGGCGTTGGCGCACGATGGTGCGCGACACCCGCCAGGCGGTCTAGGAGCTGGTAGTGCCTGGCGGCACATGTCCCCTGCCAGACGATTTTGCTGCTTCAGCTTTGAGTTGTTGACTCCGTAGGCGTGATCTACAAGGCTTCTAGTGATGCTTTAAAGGTGGGATTGCTAGTGTTCCTTGAGCTGTGGCTCGGAACATATCCCTTGAGTTGTGGCTCGGGATAGGGGTTAATGACATTCATTATCTCATTATGGTTGTTTTTCAACCACCTCTAGGCTGCCATACAACTAGGGTTTCCATCAACTTTTCATATTCAAGCCAAAGCCAAAAATACCAAAAATAAAGTTTAATTTGGGTCCTCCAAGGTTTGAACCCACAACCATACCAATGTCATATCAATGCTAAACCATCATGTCAATTCATGTTTCATGCGAACTAATACAATTCAAGCATTATATCATGAGAAACGTGATTAATCATATCATTAAAATAATAATAATTAAATAGCACATAAATGGCATATATAAGACTCGAACCCAAGTCCTCTCACATAATCAAAGTACTCTTAACCACTTGAGCTAATACTTTTCCACGTCATACCAATCAGAATTTAATGCCATAAAGGCTTCTACTATCCGCATTTATTAATTAATTAAATTTCGCGGGTCTTACATTCCTCCCACCTTAAAATCTTTCGTCCTCAAAAAAGAGAACTTTACAGTGAATAGGTGAGGATAAGACCTCCTCATGGCATCTTCTATCTCCCACGTCATCTCCTGGGTTGTCTCGTCCTAGAGAACCTTCTCCAATTTGATCTCCTTCCCTCTGAGTTGTTTGACTTGAGAATCCAAGATTCTCACTAGTCCAACTTCGATCGTTAGATCCTCCCGCACCTGCACATCATCCTCCTCCAATACATGAGTGGATCTGCTATGTACTTCCTCAGCTACGATACGTGGAAGACATTATGTAGGTTTGCCAAGGGTGGTAGCAAGGCAATCTCGTATGCTGCAGGTCCAATTCTCCTCGTGATCTAGTATGGGCCGATGAATCTAGGAGTCAACTTCCTCGACTTGAGTGCTCTCCCAATACCTGCTGTAGGCGTCACTCTGAGAAATACGTGGTCACCTACCTCAAACTCAAGCGGTCTCCTCCTCTTGTCTGCATAGGATTTTTGCCTGCTTTGAGTTGCACACATCTGATCCTGTATCACTCTCACCCTCTTAGTAGTTTACTGCAAGAACTTTGGCCCAAGAACCACAGACTCTCCAAACTTGTTGCCAACATAATGGCGTCCGACATCTCCTACCATATAATGCCTCGTATGGTGCCATCTCGATGCTGGAATAGTAACTCTTATTATATGTGAACTCCATCAATTGCAGCATATCACTCCAAGTGCCCAGATGATCTAACACTCAAGTCCTTAGCAAATCTTCCAACGACTGAATAGTTCTCTCAGATTGCCCATCGGTCTGAGGCTGATATGTTAAGCTCATTCTCAGCTGAGTACCCAAGGCCTTATGCAAAGACTGCCAAAACCTCGATGTGAACCTGAGGTCTCTATCGGATATAATACTCGCAAGCACACCATGTAGTCTGACGATCTCTCTGACATATAACTCTGCTAGCTTATCCAGAGACATCTTCTGATTAATTGGTAGGAAGTGAGCACACTTCGTCAATCTGTCAACGATAACCTAGATCGAGTCATGCCCCCTCACAGACCGCGACAAGTGGGTAACAAAGTCCATGGAAATGTTGTCCCATATCCACTTAGGAATGTCGAAAGGCTCCAACGTGCCACCCGACCTCTAATGCTCAATCTTCGCCTTCTGGCATACCAAACAGGAAGCAACATAATCGGCCACATCTGCTTTCATACTCGTCCACCAAATGGTCGCTTTCAAGTCCTTATACATCTTAGTCATACCTGGATGTATGCTAAGACGACTCTTATGCCCTTCATCCAAGAGCATCTTCCTCAATACAGGGCTCCTCGATATGCATACCTTCTCTAAATGGTAGGATGCCATCCTTACCCATCCTATAATCCTTTCTTTTATCAGTGCCCAACTCACCAATGATCTACTGCAGCTCTTGATCATTAACCCTGTTCCACCCAAACCTCATCTAAGAACTCATTGGTGATTCTCAACATGCTACACCATATATGGCCCGCACCCATCTGTAGTCCCAGATTCATATCCCGCAGTTTCTCAATAAGCTCCAACTCTTTTATCATCAAGGTAGACACATGCACCTTTTTCCTGCTCAAAGCATCTGCAACGACATTGGCTTTGCCATGATGGTATAAAAGCTCAAAGTCGTAATCCTTTAAGTACTCCATCCACCTGTGCTGCCTCATGTTCAGTTCTTTCTGATCAAACAAATATTTCAAGCTCTTGTGATCACTGAACACCTGAAACTGCGAACCATACAAATAATGTCTCCACGTCTTGAGGGCAAATACTATCGTCGCCAACTCCAAATCGTGAGTCGGATAATTTTTCTCATGCACCTTCAACTGTCTCGATGCATATGCTACCGGCCGTTTATCTTGCATCAACACGCAACCAAGTCCCTGATATGAGGCATCATAGTACACCTCAAATATTTTGGTGGTATCAGGAATAGCCAACATTGGTGCGGTAGTCAATCTCCTTTACATATCCTCAAAGCAGGCCTCACACTCCTCTGTCCAAGAGAAATGCTGATCCTTTCTGGTGAGCTGTGTTAGTGAACTCACCATCTTGGAGAAACCCTTCACAAATCTTTTGTAATAGCTTGCCAGACCCAGAAAACTTCGTACCTCTGTAACTGTTTGTGGCCTCTCCCACTTCACCACTGTCTCGATCTTAACCGGGTCTACTGCTATCCCTTGGGCTGATATCACATGCCCCAAGAATTGCACCTCATCCAGCCAAAACTCACATTTCGATAACTTCCCATACAACTGATGCTCTTTGAGAATTCCCAGCACCACTCTCAGATGCTCTGCGTGTTCATCCCGACTCTCAAAATATATCAGTATGTCATCAATAAACACGATGACAAACTGATCCAGGTACGGTCAAAATATCATGTTCATGTAGTCCATGAATATAGCAGAAGCATTTGTCACCTCGAACGACATCACTACTTACTCATAATGCCCGTAGTGTGACCTGAAAGTCGTCTTTTGCACATCCTCAGGCTTGACTAAGATTTAATGATATCCAGACCTCAGATCAATCTTAGAGAACATTGCGGCTACCCCTCAGCTGATCCAGCAGATCATCTATCCTCGATAGTGGATACTTATTCGTTATGGTCAGCTTATTCAACTGACGATAATCGACACACATCCTCAAGAGTACAGGTGCTCCCCAAGGTGATGCACTCGGTCAGATTAACATCTTCTCAAGAAAGTCTTCTATTTGCTTCTTCAACTAAGCAAACTATGTTGGTTCCATCCGATATGGTGCCATGGATACTTGGCCAGCTCCAAGGATCAGATCAATGGAGAAATCCACATCCCTACTCGGTGGCAATTCTGGTATCTTGTTTGGAAACACATTTGCATACTCCTCCACTACTGGAATCATACTGATTTTCTCTACGGTGCTCTTCTTCTCTATCTGAGCCACTATCATAAAACAGGTGGCCCTTGCTTCCGCCTCATTCATCGCCCTCTGAGCTAAGATTAACTCCAACCCTATTGTCTTTGGGAATACCACACTACGCCGTCTGTAATCAATAACAACATGATTAACCGTTAACCAGTTCATCCCAAAATTACGTCAATACCCTCCATTGGCAAGCAGATGAGATTCACCTTGAACCTACGGTCTGCCACCTCCATAGGGCACCCCACACACACAAAAGTGGTGGATACCTCGCCAGATGCTGGTGTTGCAATTATCAGCTCGCATCCCAGCTCTCGCATCACAAGTCCGAACCTCTTCACGCATTCATTAGACACGAATGAATGGGTGGCTCCTGAATCGAACAATAACACAACCTCTTGGTTACACAACAAACATGAAAAATGCACTAGGTTACCTGACTATGCAGCCTCGATGGTCGTCAGGGCAAACACCTGCCCCGACACTCTAGGCTGATCTCCTACTGGCTTCTTGGCTGGCACGCCTCCAGCTGGTTTCTTGTTAGGACACTGGCGTGCAAAATGTCCAGTCTGCTCGCACACGTAGCACTTACCAATGCTACTACTCCCGCCTGAGCTGCCAGCGAGTTTAGGATAGTCCCTCCTAAGATGCTCCCAGCCATAGTTATAGCACTGTAGCTTCCTGGAAGAAGGCGGTGGTCTACTGTATGGTTTCTTCTATAATCTGTAGTCTAGAGCAGTCTTCTACTGTCTAACCACCCTGCTGGATCCCGTCTCCAACTGCTCCACAGTTTTGGCCTACTCGACCAAACTAGAAACTCTCTAATCCGGAGTGGTACGAGGAATCGGCGCAACTCATGTTTCAGCCCGCCCTCAAACTTCCTACACCTCCACTCCTCGGTGACAGCTGGCGAGTAGAATCGTGCCAGGTACTCGAACCTCTCAATGTAGGCATGCACGGTCATGGTTCCCTGCTGGAGGGTAAGGAACTCTGCCTCCCGCTCGTGCTTCACGTTGTCTGGAAAGTACTTCTCCAGGAACCTCGTCTTGAAGGTAGCCTAGGTTACTTGCTCATCACGGGTCTGTATCAACTACTGCATCCCCTACCACCAGTACTTTGCATCTGCCACTAGAAGGAATGTGACAAACGACAACCTCTAAGAATTCATGCATTCCAGCACTTTGCATATCTTCTCGCACTCTCGCATCCAAGCATCTGCCTCGTCAGTAGTGGCCTTGCCAGAGAATTTGGCTGGCCTATGTTTCATGAAATCCTCCATAGACACCGGCCTAATAGGTGGAACTATGGCTCTGGGTGGCGCTGCTATGGGCTGCATCGCGTCCATCATGTGATGAATTGCCTGAGCTATGTCATCAGCTCCAACAGTGTTCCTTCTCCACCTGTTGGCCATAGCTTGCACGCGCCACGTGTTTCAGCTGTTCACATCACACAGCTCAAATTAGGATTTCACGTTCAAAATTAGTACAAAACACAGACAATTAGTCACGCAATGTGACACGATGAGCTCACTCCCCAAAGACCCCAAAATCATTTTGAAAACAAAGCTCTGATACCAAATGTAACATCCTGTCAGGATATAACGGATTTTAATAAAATAAAGAAAATTAAAATAACAAGTCGCATTTAATAATACCTCATTTTCAAAAAACGCGAGAAATTTTAAACTTTATTAAATTAAATAAAAAGTACTCAAATCCATAATTCTTAAAACCAGAATGTCATAAAACAAACACCCATATGGGTTTACAACTCATTTCAAAATCGATAAAATTAAAAATAAAGGATTCCCGAACTATCCCCTCTCCGCAGCTAAGCTCCACTAGAACCACCTGCATCAACATCATCTGCTCACGTGTATCGGGTACACGCTCATCGCCAATCACAAGCAGATAGGGTGAGCTTAACAGATAAAGAATATAAATAGCATATGTGTACACGATCTGGTTTTAAGAATTATGGATTTGAGTACTTTTTATTTAATTTAATAAAGTTTAAAATTTCCCGCGTTTTTGGGAAATGAGGTATTATTAAATGCGACTTGTTATTTTAATTTTCTTTATTTTATTAAAATCCGTAATATCCTAACGGGATGTTACAACATGCATTTGTTGTGATTTGAATTGAGTAGATAGTACATAAAATGCCTAGGAAACATCATTCTTTCTGATCATGGACATATTAAAGTGCATTTAATTGGCCATGATTTCTTATGTTGTATTAAATATGAAATCACTATGCAAATCAATTAACTAATTAAAAAATTCAATATGCTTATTCTATAAATACTAGCTTTGGCATCATGCATTTGCATTCATATTTGCTAGTAAAAGCCAAACCACAATACAGAATGCCTCACAGATAGAGAAATGTGCAATCTGATTAGGACATTCCCACCTCTCCCATTGTCGAATATCATGGGTATCCTTGAAGCTTGATTTGAAGGCCATGAGGATAGAATTCAAGTGTTCCTCATTGAGATAACCCGCAAGCATATATTCATCCCTAAATTTCCTTGTTTCTCTTGGTTGAAGGCTGGAAACTTTGAGGCCTTACATCAACAACTCAGAACACAAAAGCTTAAGATATTTCTTGAATTTTCTAGCAAGATTTATCCAGATCTAGTGAAACTTCTACGCCAACCTCAAGTTTAGTGGTGGTGTGCTAAAATCCAGTGTCAAGACAAACTTGGAAGGATGTGGTCAATCTTAGGCAAATAGGTGTACAAGTTAGAAAGGGAGAAACACAACTGTTGAGGAATTCAACATAGTTCAGTACTTTGGCCAATGTGTTAGAAATCTAGGAGAAAATTCATAATTTTCATGTAGGGAGACTTCATGTTGACGAAAGGCTACTAGCCATGATTATGACAAAGATCATTATGCCTAGGGGGAGCAATCACTCAACTTTAAATGAGGGGGACTTGGTGGTTATGTATTGCATCCAAAATGTTGTGGTTGTTGACTGCACCTACACAATCTGTGACCATATGATGTGTAACGTCCTAGCCGGAAATTACTTATTTAAAATAAAAGAAAGAAAATGATAAAAACTGCAATTAATTATTAAGTACTTTCCCAAAACGCAGAAAAATAAAAAACTTATTTCAACGCGCCAAATATAGCAAAAGTCCACGATGTTTAATTATTACATATATAAACTTTTTATAAAATCATTACAAAATAGTCCATAAACTTCCATGAAGAAAACTAAGGTAAAAACTCTCGTAGCTGGCCCCACTCCGTCTCTAAGAATCCACGTGCTCACCTGCATCCATATCTGCTCCCATGTAACAAGTTACATGATCATCGCCAAACACACACAGATAGGGTGAGCTCAAGTACAAGTAATATAACCACAACATAAGTATTAAAGCAATTCAAAATTATGCCTCATGTTAGTTCCACTCCTCAATTCCTCAACTTCCAAACTTTATGTTGGACGCCTCTTGATTCTACACCCTTGGATGAGTACACTGATCGATCTTTGTTGCACGAGTGTCTACTCGCCCCTCCGACTACAGGCCACCACCTAATAGTCCATACCTGGGAATAAATTGTCACGACCACAATTTGCGACACCAAGTGGAGTTCTCCAAAATGAATCGCAATCCGTAGTTGTCCCAAAACTACCAAACTCAATCAATTTCACTAAAGAGGGCAATCTTCTAAAACCTCGTCATACGAGCCACGATCTCGCACACTCCACTAAACTTCCTAAACCACCAAGCTACAACCTCGAGTGGCCACGTGTTACCCCAATACAAGTTACACTCGTAACTGGGCCCCCAACCAAAGCATCGCATCGTGACCTTGATCCAAAGCTGTGTAGAAATCCTCTTTGCGATCCAACTTTGCACCCAAAATTGCCTGACACACCTCTCACGTCTTTAGGCAGAGCTTGGTTCAAGACCACCTGGCAGGGCCCTCACGCCGCCAGGCGCAAAGCGCCTCCCAATGCTTCTACCACACCGCTCTTGCCTGGCGGAACCAACTCTGTCGCCAGGCCCTATGCACGTCCAGTGGCCAACACCACTATTTTGGGTAGCTATCGCCTGGCGGCTCGTCCCACGCCGCCAGGCGCCATACTAATAGTGAAATGCTACTAGTTTTTGGCACATAAAGTAGGTCTTAGGGACCCCAATCACACCATTCATAGATTATAGCACATTATACTTAAATAGATCCTAATGGGCCCCAATAATGACCCTATGATAGAATTTCAATGCAAAATATTCATAGTTTCACAATCCAATTTATGCTTATACTTAAATGTAATGCAATTCATCATGTCTTCATTCTTTTACCAACAATACAAGTCACATCAAATGTAAATTATCTTCCCAAATTGACCCATAATTACAGCCCAAAACATATAGTTTATCACATTCAGTCAAAGGACCCTTTAATTCTTTCATGCATTTCATTCCATTCGACTCACACTTATATATATCATCATTTAACTCCCTCACATGGTTTCAATTAATACATCCTTTGTCAACTAACCCAATTCACGTAGAAAATCATTAGCTAAACCCCAAAGAACACAAATCGGAGAACAACTCAGAACACCCCATTGTTTTTATGTGTCGCCTGGCGGTAGTCCAGGCACTGCCAGGCGATGCATGACAATCTGGTTTCTGCCTAGATTTATCCCGCACCAATTATGACTTCCAAACACCCCAATCATAGTACCATCCTTCACACTAACATAATTTCATATGCATGCATCATACATGGTTTGTACTTTATTCATATTAACATCATTTCCATAAAAACAATGCACCAATCATAGACATAATTCATGCTTATTTATTTCCAACCCCAACATTAACCCCAATCCCCAAATTCATTCAAGAGTTTGAGTCATTAGTTTCCTCCATTCCACTAGCCTTTATGTACCCATTTGATAGTTGTTCAGTGCTTAATTGTTGTTCTTAGTGCATTTTCGTATGTTGGGCTTTATTGGGCCATTGTTCCGAATTTAGGTTAATTTCACATTATTTGGCCTAATTTTCGTTTTTAATTATTTTTAGGTATTTGGGTGAAGATATTTTGGAGCTTGGACATTTACCTTAAGGTCATGAGAGAGTTACCACATGATTTCCACATCATTGTCACGTCTACGCCATGTCAGTCAACCCGTCCACGTCATTGGGCCAGCATTTTCAGCTCATAGTGGCATTTTTGTAATTCTGAGTGGTAGAATGGCATTTTTGTAATTATGTGAATCTGTGGTGATGTGACCACGTATAGGAAGGCTGAGTTTTTGTTTTCCAGCCACCACCATCTTCTCCACTCTCCATTTTTAGGTTTTTGAATCTTTGAAGGTGGCCCATGGACACATGCTTATTTTTCACGTTTTCCACTCATTTTTTACGTTTTATGAGTCATGGACAACACCTATTGTTTGTATTCACATTTTCTTCACCTTGGGTAACATTTATATTGAAGCATTTAAGGTTTTGTTGGCTCTTTTCGTTCTTGCCCCTTTCTCTCCTTGCACATTTTTGTTTCCTGCACCAATTTATACTCATTTGAATGGTTGAATTGAAATTTCTATTGAACCCTAATTCGGATTCCATGAGGAACTAACTTTTTGCATTGATTCCTTGACAAAATTGAAATGAAACCATGAGATTGTTGGTCGTTTCTGGGTTGTGTTCGAATTTGACTCTGTTTTAGGTTGTGTTTTCATGATAAAATGTGTTTTTGATGCATGCTTAATCTCAAATTCGTGCTTTGTGCACATTAATGGCTCGTATTCATGCTTAATTTTTGTGGGTTTTGTCTAGAGATGGCAAATAAACTCGTCCCCCTGGGTATTGTCTGAACCCGTCCTCGTTTGGACGGGGAATCCCCGCATTGACTGGGTATGGGTGTGGGTATGGGGAATCCCCGACTTTTTCAGTTGGGTATGGGGATGTACATATCCCCACCATAATACCCGTCCCCATCATATCTCCGTCCTCATTTAAACTATTAAAGTATTCACAATTAATTAAGTAACCCTATATATATATATATATTCTATTTTTTGTTTCTTTTAATTATTTGGTTTGTCATGAAACTTATTCGCATCTCCAATATATTTTTCATCTTTTCATAACCTTTATGTAATTATGTTAAAATGATGTATGTTAATTAAAAACAAATTATGCCTTACATTTGAATATTTCTATTATTTTTTAATATTTATATTTATTATATATTTTCCTTTCACATGAGAATGTTTATACTCTCAATTTAAGGTAATATAAAAAAATTCTTTACTTATTATTATTATTATTATTATTATTTTTTGTTTAATTTGAAGAACTATTTTGTTTTGTTAAAATAATTTTCGTTATTTTTCAACCATTGAGTATATATGTTGATATTTGAAAGGTTTTCTTAGTTCTCTAAGGTATTTTTCATCTTATCATACCTTAATTGTACATTTGATTTTCTTTGTGCGATTTCTTTCAATAGTCACTCAAATTATTTCTAAAACACACATTTGTTAGTTTTTTAATATTTTTATTTATTGTTTATTTTTATCATGTAGAATAATATAACGATATATTCTATCTAATTATTTTTTATTTTCTAACTCATTATTAATCATATTGTAATTTTTTCACTTTAATTCTATAAATAACTTTTATTTACTACAATATAAAAATTTAATGTAATTGCTATGAATATTTTTTTGTCACTATCCAATATATATTGAAGTTCAAAAGATACAAAATCTATGTCAAAATTTTATTATTATATTTATTATTTGTTATTTGTGTCATTTTGATCAAGTGATGTATTATAACTTTTATTAGTGTATAAAAAAGAGATTCATTAGAATTTAAAAAATTGAAGTAAACAAACATTTAAAATATATTTTAATTTGAATATTTGTTTTCCTTTTATATTTTTTTTAAATATTTTTTAATTTTATCAACTAAGTTTATGTATCACACCTAGCCAATTCAACCAAGTAACGATAATAAACGATCACCATATCTATACGCGAAGTTATTCAGGTAACCAGCCTAAGTTGACCTAAGCCTAACCAGCCTGAACCGATAACCTAAGACGCTAAAAGAAATAACCAGCCTAGGACAACGTATGAGGATTGATGGCACAAGCCGCCAAAGGGGTAATCGGCCTATACCGACCACCCTAAGATACTTAACGAAATCAAAGCACCCTTGAAATCCTGTAAGCCCACAACAGTCGAGGCTAAGGGCCTGGGCCAAGGCCCAGGCCCACCTATGGCCCAAACCAAGGCCCAGCCCATGGAATGGGCAAACATAATTAATAATCTATAAATATACATAGACCCCACGAATTAAAGGTACGCATTCATTACTTCATTAATCATCTGATTTGACTTTTTGAGAGTCTTCGCTGAATTAAGCTTCAGAGTCCATTTTGCAGGTAACCCCTCCCGGGTCCAAACCGATATATGCCAAATGGGAAAAGGCCAACCGAGGAGATAGCGGACTATATGGGTAAGGTGACACTTGTGCCTAATCGATCTTATTTGTTCTCTGCATGAATAATTGGCGCCCACCGTGGGGCACGAGATAACACTTTAGTACCCGTTTTCTCCGAAGATGGTTTCAACCCGTAGCAGAGCAGGAGTTAATAAGCAAGTTGACGTTGGCCCCTCAAGACCCGTTAACATCACTCTAGATCTGGTCGCCATCCTAGACGGTCAAGCAAAGATGCAACAGGAGCTGGTTGATCTGAAGAAGTGCAGCGTTGATGAGATGGAAGCACTGCGATAGGAAAACTCTCGCCTCAGGCGAAAGATCGAGGCCGATCCCACTCAAAAGGGAAAGGCCAAGGAAGCATCTGAAGCTGCAAGGTCCCCGGTTTTCCAACCCATGGAAAAAGAGAGCGAGTACAATCCTACCCCACACACCTTCACCACCACCCAACAAACTCCCATCCTCTCAGCCCATCCCACTCACTTCCCCTCCACCCTTCCAGGGCATACCGTGACCCGCACCCCTGCTGCCACCCTCCCCACCACTCAGGTTCCCTACAACATGTCCACCACCCTACATATTACTCATATCCCACCCTACAACCCCACTACATCCCTACAACCCACATCCCCCCTCACAACTTCACCTCCACCTTTCCTACCCTTATCCACCATCCCATTCCCCCACCCACTCCCAACCCACCAACCTAGATGTCGTCACCTAATCACTGACTATATCGCTAACACCCCCCTTCCCATCCAGTGGGAACCCTTCACACTGGAGCGTTACATTGGTGAAACTGACCCTGACGAACACCTTAAGGTCTACACCTCCCAAGACGTCGTCTTCTGCAAAGCCTTTCCCACCACCCTCAAAGGCCCCGCTCTCGAATGGTTCACAACCGTCCTACCTTACTCTATCGACAGCTTCGACACCCTCTCTCACATGTTCACAACTCATTTTGTTGGCAGCCGCCCACATCAAACTACTACAATCTCCCTCCTCGGCATCGGGGGCAAGAACAAGGTGAGCCGCTTCGGGCATTCATCGATCGCTTCAGCAAGGTTGCCCTTCGCACCCCACACCTCAACCAAGAAATGATTCTCTAGTGCATGGCCCTCACCTTTCAACCCGGCCCCTTCGCCAACAACGTCTACCTTCATCCACCTGCCTCTATGCAAGAGTTAAAGTTGTGTGTCGCCGACTACGTTCGCATGGAGGAAATGCAGACCCTTCACACCAAATTCTGCAATGATTATGCAACCACCGCACCCAACCCCACCCCACAACCATCCCGCCCTGATCCGAGACCACGAGAGCCCCGACAACCCTGCTTTACTAGATACGCTCCTCTCAATGTCCCCAGATCCCGCCTCCTTGATGAGGCCTTACAAGCTGACCTGATCCCACCGCCACGCAAGACGACCACTCCCCCCAACGCTGATATGACCAAATATTACCACTATCACCGCAACCATGGCCATACTACAGAGGACTGCAAAGCACTCCAGGATAAAATTGAAGAACTGGTGCGTGTTGTCCACTTTCGCTGCTTCATCCGCAGAGAGGATCATCCCTCTCGATCCCGCCATCCTCCTCGTTCCGACCACAAACGCCCTCCCCATGACTCTCGCCACGATAGACGCCCCAACCAACCCACCAACCAAGACCCCCAACCGGCTCGCACCGATGTTACCCCCGCCGACCCTCCCCTACGTGGCACTATCAATACCATCTCTGGTGGTTTCGCTAGTGGAGGATCCACCTCTTCTGCCAGAAAGAAACACCTACGCCATATCCAATCCATCAACCACATTACCCATTCCCATCACAGATGCCGCATGCCTCCCATCACCTTCACGGACGACGACTTCCATGGCCTCGACCACCAACAAGACGATCCTATGGTCATCACTGTTGAAATAGAAAACTACGCAGTCAAAAAAGTTCTTGTCGACCAAGGCAGTTTTGTCGACATCCTCTACTGGGCAACATATCAGAAACTTCAACTCCCAAACACAGCCATGGTCCCATATGACTTACCAATTTATGGTTTTTTCTAGAGAACAAGTTTCCACACGCGGCTACATTGACCTCCGCACCGTCTTCCGTGATAGAGCCCAAACTAAGACCATCCATATCCGCTTCCTCATCGTTGACGCATCCACATCTTATAATGTCCTCCTTGGCTGCCCCTCGCTCAACACCCTCGGCGCCGTCGTCTCCACCCCTCATCTAGCCATGAAGTTCCCCTCCCCATCCGGCGACATCCTCACCATCCATTGTGACCAACGTCTGGCATGCGAATGCTACATGGTCAGCCTGCGCGCACAACTCCCTATCCAGCAAACCAACCACATCGAGCGGCCACCCGGCTCTAGGATCGCTCTATCGGGCGACGATCTAGACCCTAGAGTGGGTAGAGATGTTTGCCTCTAACCTGTTGAAGAGACCATCCCTTGGAGCTCTCGAATGGCCACTCCATCAAACTTGGCACTGGATTGGAATCCGAAGAGCGTGCCATCATCACACCCATTCTAGTCGGCAACACAGACCTTTTCGCTTGGTCAGCTGCTGACTTACCTGGAGTGGACCCTCAAGTAGCATCCCACAAGTTATCCATCTACAAAGAAGCCTGATATATCTCTTAGAAAAAACGCAAACTCGACGAGGAGCGACGCCTAGCGGCCAAAGCTGAGGCTGATAAATTACTGAGTGCAGGGTTCATTGAAGAAGCTCACTACACCACTTGGCTTTCTAACGTAGTCCTGGTCAAGAAAGCCAATGGCAAGTGGCGAATGTGTGTCGATTACACGGCTCTTAATAAAGCCTGTCCTTGAGATGCCTACCCCTTACCCAACATTGACCGCCTTGTCGACGGCGCGGCTGGGAACAAGGTCCTCAACTTTCTTGATGCATACTCTGGTTACAATCAAAACCCCATGGCCGCATCCGACATGAACAAAACCGCCTTCATCACAGACAACGCCAATTACTTTTACAGAGTTATGACATTTGGCCTCAAAAACGCCGGAGCAACCTACCAACGATTGATGCACAAAGTCTTTAGTCATTTGATGGGCAAATGCGTTGAAGTATACGTCGATGGCATGGTTGTCAAATCTCTGAGCCATCACCAGCATGCTCAAGACCTCTCAGCAGTCTTCTCCACATTATTCGCCTCAACCCCGACAAGTGCGTGTTCGGCGTCGACTGCGGTAAATTCCTAAGGTTCATGCTAACCCAGCACGGCATAGAAGCGAACCGTGAAAAATGCAATGCGATCATCAAAATGCGAAGCCCCACCAACGTCAAAGAGGTCCAACGCCTCATAGGCCGCCTTACAGCCATTTCCCGTTTCCTGCCAAAATTAGCCGAGCAAACCCAACCTATCATACACCTCCTTAAAAAATCCGCCAGGTTCACGTGGAATGACGATTGTGAACAAATCTTCCAAAAACTGAAAACCACCCTTACCTCACCACCTATCCTCCACAAACCGGATACGCACCAACCCTTGCTGGTTTATATCACAGCTACAGATCACACCGTCAACGCCGCGTTGGTTCAGGATGTAGGCGACACTCAACATCCTTTTTACTTCGTTAGCAGAACCCTACAAGACCCCGAAACCAGATACCAAATGGTGGAAAAGTTGGCCTTATCCTTGGTACACGCAGCCCGCCGCCTACGCCCATACTTCCAAAACCATAGCATATCGTCAAAACCGACTATCCAATTCAGGAGATATTACAGAAACCAAACCTAGCAGGACGAATGTCATTTTGGGCCGTTGAGTTGTCCGAATTCAACATCCGACATCGTGTTGTCGACATCGTGTTGGAAGGCCCCAACGATATCCTAATTGAGAAATCCCTCAATTTCGCCTTCAAGACATCCAACAACCAAGTCGAATACGAAGCCATCGTCGCCGGCCTATCCTTAGCCTACGAGGTTGGCGTCAAAACCTTAACATGCAAAACCGATTACAAGCTCACTGTAGGCCATCTGAATGACGAATTCCAGATCAAGAACCCCACCCTTTTACAATATTACCACCTCGTCCGAACAGTCATCCAATCTGCCTTCGACCAGGTCCGCATCCAACACATTCCTAGCTCAAAAAACATCAGAGCCGACATCCTATCCAAACTAGCCAGCACCAAGTTAAAAAGCCGCCATCGATCCCTATTGCAGCAGACGTTATCCGCTCCTTCCATCACAAATAGTTGCCATAACCTAACCCAATCCCAAGCCGACAACTAGACCACTCCTTACATCTAATATCTCCAAACCGGTAACCCCCCACCAAATGTCGACAAAACTTGGATAGCTAAAGCCGCCAGATATACCATGATAGGCGATGATTTGTTCAAACGCGGATACGGCGTACCACTTCTCAAACGCGTCACTATAGAACAAGCCCAGTACATCATCAAGGAATTACACGAAGGCATATGCGGCTACCATTCCAGTGCACGCACCATGACCACCAGAATTCTTCGCACCAGTTACTTCTGGCCGACAATGGAAGCAGATTGCCAAGACTTCATCAAAAAATGCAAACCATGCCAAAAACATGGCAACCTCATTCACCAAAAACAAGAACAACTTAATTTTATACTATCCTTGTGGCCCTTCGCAAAGTGGGGAATGGACATCCTCGACCCCTTCTCCACCGGTAAAGGCCAAGTAAAATTCTTGATAGTAGCCATCGATTACTTCACCAAGTGGATAGAGGCCAAACCACTAACCACCATCACAGCCCAACAAGTCCAACAATTTTTTTGGAAGGATATTATATGCCGATATGGTGTCCCACATACCATCATCACCGACAATGGCCGACAGATTATAGATAAGGAACTCGCCAAATTCTACATCGCTCTAGGCATCAAACACATAACCAGCTCTGTTGAACACCCACAGACCAACCGACAGGCCGAGGCGGCAAACAAGGTTATCCAAGTAGAGCTATGCAAGCGGCTGGACAGCGCCAAAGGCCGATGGCCCGAAGAACTAGTAGAAGTGCTATGGGCCTACAGGTGCACCCCTCAATCAGCAACAAATGAGTCTCCGTTCAGCCTAGTATACGGTGCAGACACCATGATACCAGTTGAAATTGGTGAACCATCCCTACGCCGAGAACTATATGACTTAGCCCACAATCATCAAAACATGGCCACCCACCTCGACCTCCTACTCGTGTTAAGAGAAAAAGCTCAGATACGCAACTTAGCTGCCAAACAAAGAGCCGCTAGAAAATATAACGCCAACCTATGCCCAAGATCATTCGTAAAAGGAGACTTAGTTTGGAGAATGTCCAGTAGTGCAAGAAAGAAGGATGGCAAGTTCTCCACAAATTGGGACGGTCCATACCGAATACGTGAAGATGCTAGAGGAGGAGCATATCGGCTTGAGCAGCTATCTGGGGAGGAAATACCTAACACGTGGAATGTATCCCATCTAAAGTTGTACTTTAGTTAAAGACATATTTTGTACCAAACACTTGTAACACTGGGTGTACTATTTTTCCTCACCTGGTCTTTTTTCCTTAAGGAGGGTTTTGGTCGGGGAGGTTTTAACGAGGCACCCCAGATTCAATAAATAAATAAAGGGTTCCCAGCTTTACGACTATTCTTTGCTTAACTTGTTGTTAATTCGTTTAAGTTTTCCACCCTTACCACAAGTAAGCGACCTGAGTCGAATACCCTTAACTTGTTGTTAATTCGTTTAAGTTCCCCACCCTTACCACAAGTAAGCGGCCTGGGTCGAACACCCTTAACTTGTAGTTAATTCGTTTAAGTTCCCCACCCTTACCACAAGTAAGTGGCCTGGGTCAAACACTCTTAACCTGTTGATAATTCATTTAAGTTCCCCACCCTTACCACAAGTAAACGGTCAGGGTCGAACACCCTCAACATACAATCGAGTTCGCCAAACATAACATACATAAAGATTATTGGCATCCGATAAACAAGATAGCAGACACAAAGCATTAATCACATTAAAAGTAAAGCAAAGTAGTGTACGGAGTGTTACAAACATAATGTACCAATTATTACAAACATAGAATTAATAACCCTTTTGAATCATAGCAAATAAAAGTCCTATGCCGCTTTGTTATCGCCACCTTCCACGGCAGCCTCCGCTTCCTTCTCCTCCTCTGCCGCTTCCTTCCCTACCTCCTCCTCCGGACTACTCTCGGCCTCGTTAACAAGCTGCCCATCAACCACATCTTTGTTAACATCAAACTTATCAGCTGCATCAACATCCTGATAAAAGAAGACCGCCTGCCGCAATCCCTTTTGGAACCCGTTGATGTGCTCTTGGATGATACAGCCCTTCAAGTTATCAAGCTCCACTTCAGCACCCTCATATTTTTCCTTCAATTCGTCATAATCCGCCTCTAGGTCTGCTATCCTTTTATTAAGTTTACCCTCTGAATCCAAACAGCGAACCTTCCAGGTTCCCAACCTTTTCTTTTCCTCCTCCCAACTTTCCTTCTCTTTCTTCCAGGCGGCCCTCGCCTCCGCGAACTTATAAACCTTTTCCTGCAACTCCTCCACCTTTTCCCAGTTTCCCTCCTTTACTTCCCGGCGATACAAAGATCCAACCCGGCGACTTAAAATCAACGCCTTGCTTCCAAATTCCACCATAGTCCTCACCAGATGATCCGACTCTGTATTGTCGATAGAGTTGATGACTGTCTCCGGAAGATTGATATCGATGTCTTTCCTAACAGATGTTTCTGGCAGCTCAATCAAACCGGATTTTGGTCCTTTGTCCCCACTCGATGACCCTAGCCCAAGCAAAGCCACCCTGACCTTCTTCAAGTCATTACCCTTACCGGGTCGAGCCGGTAACTCAGCCTTCCTTTTAGTGCCGCCATGCACGTGCACCTTAACTAGTGACTCTTGTAAATTTGGAACATCAGTGTTCCCAGCTGTTTTGGCCTTCGCGGCCATCTCCTTCCTCAGTGCTTGTAAAAGCGCCAAGTTCTTCTTCCTAGACTAAGCCATGTGCCTTACAAAAATGCACCAAGATCTGATTAAGTTAACTTAGAAACATCAAAACAATTTAAGTCATAAACAGATACCTTTAATATCAATAATCGGGTGAACCGAATTATAAACCCTAACTAGGCCCTTAGTGGGCAATTTATCATAAAACTTCATCAAGACCTCCACCACCTCCTTATCCACCACCGACAACTCGTCGGTGCCCATGTCCTTGTATCGAGAAGGACTACCCGTCCAACTAAACGAGAATTTTGTACTCCCATTTGCATTAAGGAAATAGGACCTGCCCTCCCCTTTCACCACAACCTTAAAGTAACCGTCCTTGAAATGCTTGAAGGAATATGAGAACGCGTCCAATCTGTTAATATTAGGATGACTCACCAAGGATAACCAGGTAGTCGGCTGGCGGGGCCTCGTGTCATAAAAATACAAAAATGCACAAGGAGAAGGTTGTAGATATAGTGATTGACATAAAACACGAAAAGCTTGCATATAGGCCCAACTGTTTGGATGCAATTGTGTAGGTGCCACATTGAGCTCACAAAGTACCCCCATGGTGAAGTCATCTAGCGGTAACCTCACATGTAGCTGGGAGAAATGACACATATACATATAAAAAAACTTCTCAGTCGCCCCTTCTTGGCCGTGACATACGCGGTCAATGGCGCTCACCCGCTCCATGGAAACGATACCCCGATTCACACCTTTCGCGATAACAGGGATGCAATTCAACCAAGAGTTCAACAGACGAGACCACCGAAACAAAGACGACTAGTTACGGACGTCAGCCGCTATCCATTCATAACTGGCCTTGGCCGGCCAGTTACTCTCCGCTATTTCTTCAAGAGGGTCTTCTCGCACCTCAGTCACCGTCTCCATCGGAATTCTGCCCACCATAGTCGTTGGGCTAGTACTCTCCTCCTCAACATGTCTACCTATACTCCTCCCAGACTCCATACTCTCACTACTGGAAGAAGACAACGACACACTATCACTACTACTAGACATACCTTTTTTGAAAAGATGACGGCAGGAACTAGGAACTAGTCGGACAAGTATAATGCACGCAAAGTCTCTAATTATGAAATTCTAGCAAATGAACCAACAAACATAAACCCATCGCGAAATTCGCATTTATAAGCATGAATCCCAAACGATAAAACTTCTTCTCGCCAAAAATCACAACCCATACCAATCGACACAAGCACACCAAAGGCCATGAGTATCAGAAACGACGGCGCAAAAACCCCTTTTTGATTAGACCTCTGACACCCCTTCACCTGCTACCAACCTTTTCCCGTCTTTAGCCTTAACATTGTTCATCACACTTAAAGGCTAGGGGACTGGTGTATCACACCAAACTGGCCTTGCTAGCATATCAGCATATATCATCCTTCACCGACATACTTATATCGGCAAAGGCTGGGGGACTGGTGTATCACACATAGCCAATTCAACCAAGTAATGATAATAAACGATCACCATATCTATACGTAAAGTTATTCAGGTAACCGGCCTAGGCTGACCTAAGCCTAACCAGCCTAAACCGGTAACCTAAGACGTTAAAAGAAATAACCAGCCTAGGACAACGTATGAGCAATGGCGGCACAAGCCGCCAAAGGGGTAATCGGCCTACACCGACCACCATAAGATACTTAACGAAATCAAAGCACCCCTGAAATCCAGTAAGCCCACAACAGTCGAGGCTAAGGGCCTGGGCCAAGGCCTAGGCCCAAAGTAGGGCCCAGCCCATGGAATGGGCAAACATAATTAATAATCTATAAATATACATGGACCCCACAAATTAAAGGTAGGCATTGATTACTTCATTAATCACCTGTTTTGACTTTTTGATAGCCTTCGCTGACTTAAGCTTCAGAGTCCCTTCTACAGGTAACCCTTCCCGGGTCCAAGCCGATATATGCCAAATGGGATGAGGCCAACCAAGGAGATAGCAGACTATATGGGTAAGGTGACACTTGTGCCTAATCGATCTTATTTGTTCTCTGCAGGAAAAGTTTCATTAATGTTTGTACTTTTCAAATTTAATAAAGGTTTTGGTTCTCATGAAATTTTATTTGGTATTCTAATTTAAAATGTAGACAATTATAATTTATTTCAAGGATTTGATATGGAAGAAACAATCATCCTCCTAATATTGAATATTTGATAATATTATGTTTTCTTTACCGTAATTTTTTTCTTTTATAAAAAATAATATTGAAGTAGTTAGAACACGGGTATGGGTATGGATACGAGATTATACTCGTTACCCGGTGGGGATGGGGATGGGACAAAAGTTTGATACCCGTTGGGTTTGAGTATGGGGATGGGGATGAAATTTTTCTGCGTTGATGGCTATAGGATATCGAAACCCGTCCCCGCCCCGCCCCGTTGCCATCCCTAGTTCTGTCACAGCTTACTTCAATCTGTGGGTGTTAATTGCCTGAAATTTGTTGTGCTTAATGACATAATGAATCCATGGTAATTTTCGCTTAGGTGATTACTTACAGTTAATTTGGTAATTTGTGATTGGTGTACTTTCAATTGAATCAAGGAATCATTGTGTTTTTATACAACTGTTAAATTACTCTGCAATACAAATTAAGTTTTGTGCGACTCTATCAACCCCCCTCCTTTGGTGTTGTGTGTAATTCTAGAAATTAAGTTGTGGACGAAAACATTGGTCGTTGAGATACGACTTGGTTCAACTTTCACATACTACATTTAACCTGTTTTATTTGATCGGGTACGACCTCTCTCAAGAGTTCATGCAATTTCCACCAAATAAATAATTGCATTACATAATTCGTCATGCCAATCATATATGTACAACAAAAATCCAACTCAAGCACAACGACACCACTGACAAACCAACAAATAAGAAGAATTGGGCAACACAGTATGCGTCGCCTGGCGGGTCACCCTCAACCACCAGGCGGTTCATAGGAAACCTAGAAAACTGGGTTCAAACACATGCAGTGCGTGACGGCAGTTCATGTGTCGCCAGGCGGTTTTTGGAAAAATCCAGAAATGCGAAAGAGTTCGAGAATGGCAATGTCATACACTTCAATAATTCTATATAATAAATATTCATACGATAAAAATTAAAACACTAAACAAGAACTCCTCTAACCTGGATTCCTTATTTAATTTGACAAATCCTCTAGTTGCCCCTAGATCAACAATAGCCTTTGTTGCTCCTTTCCAATTCCATTATTCCTCTCACCCATAACTCAGTTACTAGTCTTAATTTTTCCTCTCCTCACAGTACATACCAATGATAGACTCTCAAACCCTTCTCTTCCCTTATTTGGTCTCTTTAATCATGCCTTAATTAGGGTTAATGGCCATAAAACGAAAGTTTTGAGACAATTTTCTAGCCATCCTAGCTGCCCTCTAACGGCTAGGGTTTGTCTGACTCTTCACGTTCATGCCAAAATTGATTTTAGCAAAAAGAAAGTCATTTTGCTTAAGCTAAGGTTCGAACACACAACCATCCAACCCCAAAGCAAGTGCACAACCAATTCATATTTTGTGATAATTTCTATAAATTTAGAAATTTATACTCTCTTATCACGCTCAAACATATCAAAGGATCCTACTACCCGTATTTATTAAATAATTATTTATTTAATTATTTAAGTTCCCCGGGTCTTACATGATGAAAGCAAAGAGGCTCATAGATTTGAAGCTGCCCTATGTTGTCGATCGTTGAGCATTTTGGAGTGAATGTTTAGGGAGAGCTTGAGGAGTTCATTGTGGTTTGCTGAATGGGGTCTCTACTTCAACATGCACAAGATGGGGTTCACCAAGATTAGCAACACATGGATCGTAGAATATGATGTTGCATCAAGATGAGGAGGAAGTTGTTGAACCTGAGCCTATGGCCATTGATTTAGTAAATTGAAAGGGGGAGGAAAATTAAGCTACATATCATGAACTGATTAAGATAATTGGAATTGAATTGCTTGCACTATTGAATGACTGGAATTGCAATAAAATATGAAATAAAACCACAATAGTGATAAGGGAGCATGTGTGCTTGTATGCTTTTGCTTGTACGCATATATGTGTGTATTCTTTTGTGTGCAAAAGCTATTTCAATTTTTCACAATGGATTTTGCCTCATCAATTCAATTCTAAGAACAATGTATGTTGGCTTCATCAAATCAAGGGGAGATTGTTAGTATAAGTGACCTTGGTGCATGGATTTGATGAAGCAAGTGCATGAGATCATGTGTGTTTGATGAAGAATTGATGAGAACTTGTTGATGATCAAGCTTGTGCTCTTTTCCATTTAGAGTTATCATGAAGATCTCAAAGCTTGAAGTTTGAATTGTATTCGTATACTATATGACATAGTGTAGATTCATTTTGTCTTGTGTGTATCATTTTCAATATGTTAAAAAGGTTCTTAATAGGTTAAAATGCTTGTTTCATATAGTTATGGTATAAATGTATTCAATCAGTTGAATTGTTATTCAATCGATTGATTTCACTTAAGTCAAGAGAAATTGACATATTGTACGGACAAATCAACTTGTTGAATTCACTTATGACCAAACTATATAAGCTTTTTTTTTTCAGAAAATGGAGTAACACCTCATATTTCTAAGCACGAAAAATAATGAACGAATTTGGAAAAATTTTTCTCTTTGATTACAATGTGTAGCTTGTGATTGAAGATCTTTGGATCTTGGTGCAAATTTTTGCTTGTTTGAAGCATTGAAGAACGTGTTTTTGTTGGCAAGGGAAAGCGTCCACCCAGGTTTGGTTTTTCTTGTGCTTCTATGTTGTTCCTTGTGTGATTTTAGGTCTACAAGTGGGGTCTTGTAGTGTATAGGTTAAGGTTCTTGAGGGATTCAAGGATCTTGGTGTTTTGCTTTTTTCAAAAGTATAATCTTTGAGAGATTTTGTAATTCTTTTGATATAGTGCATGATCAGGCTTACATTGTTCTAATAAACTGGATGTAGCTTAGTTTTTTGTGAACAAGCATAAAAATTTGTGTGCTTGTGTTTGTAACACTCTCTCTTTCCTTCGTTCTTAATATAAAGTTTCAAGAAATTTAATTTTTATAGTCTTTTAAAGGTTCTTGAGTGATTTTACATTATCTAAGATTGTATCTCTATTTATTTTATTGATTGAAATCAATCTTGATAAGTTTCAAATATTGTTTCTAAGCTAATCTTCAAATTTGTATTTCTGCAGAATTCCCAATATTTTAGTCGACTGTTTTGATATTTTGATCCATTGAAATATACTGCTTTTTTATTTGTTTAATTAAATCAATTTGTTAACTTTGTTTTCAATCGATTGAAAGTGCATGGATCAGCAGTTATTGTATACTGACTTCTTGATTATTTTGATTCAATCAAAGGTATTTTTACAAGTTAAAAAAGGACTAAAGTTTTTAAAAAGGCCAATTCAACCTCCCCCTCTCGTTCTTGACTAATTACTTATTTCATTAGTTACAAACTATTCTCCACAAGAGTAAAGTTCCTTGAAGTCATTCTTCCTCTTCCAAACTTCTTGACAAGGAGATTTAGGTTTTCATTTTCACTGAACTCAGTCATGTCTTCATCTGACTCAATATTCTTCTTAGTGTTTAACTTCAATGCAATGTTCTTTACCTTTTTCTCACTACTCTCTTGTTTGTTCATCATGTTCATTTCAGTTTCATGCTCCCTAAGCCTTCCAAACAAAGGAGCAATAATCATTATTGACAAATCTTTGGATTCTGAGATTGTCATGACTTTGGGTTGCCAACTTCAATCAAGATACTTCAAGACCTTGATGTTCAACTCCTCTTTGTCAAAGTCCTTTCCCAAGCCATTGAGATGGTTCACAATGTGTGTAAACCTCTTTTTAATTTCAGCTATTGTTTCTCCGGACTGCATTTTGAGCAACTCATATTCTTGGATCAATGCATGCTTTTTTGACCTCTTCACATTATTTGTTTCTTCATGTGTGACTTCAAGCACATCACACATGTCCTTTGGATACATTGAGAAACCCTAAAATATTCATTCATATTCAAAGCGGATGTCAAGATGTTTTTGGCAACACAATCATATTAAGCCTTCTTTTTCTCTTCTTCTGTCTAGAGATTCCATGGCTTATTGACTTATTCATTATTAAAAGTTTTCTTAGGAGTAAATAATCCATTCATGATAGCATTCCAAATCTCTTGATCAATTGATTCTATAAAAATTTTCATTTGTATTTTGCAAAATTGGTAGTTCAAACCACTAAATATAGGAGGCTTATGTGTAGATGCACCTTTTATAAAGGGAAGTTTGTTTTTAGACATTTGAAAAAAACATTTTAGGATCAAACATGAGTAATTTCCAAGAATCCGCTCTTGATACCAATTGTAATTACTAAGAGAAGTATTAAGCCAAGAAGGGGAGGTTGAATTGGCCCTTTAAAAATTTATGTTCTGTTTTAATTTTGTAAAAACCTTCTTTTCAAATTTGATTAACCAAGTATTTCAGTAAAGTGTCATTTATGAATCACACATTTTAACATATTGAAAAAATAGGAACAACAAATTAAACTCCTGACAGTGAATATATAGAAAAATCACTCAACACTGATATTTCAAACTTGATCAATTTATCAACCAAGATTGATTACAAATAACAGAAGATGCACTTTTTATCGATTAGTTATACAAACATGTCAAGATTGTTATAAAAGATCACATAAATTGATTTTCTTGAAAATATCAATTACGAACAATGTAATGTAGAAAAGTTAAATCAATGCACATAGGGTTTTGTAATGGTTCCCTCCAATGGAGCTACATCTAGTTAGTCAAGACAACCTGAGCTTGACTTTCCACCATTTCAAAAGGTTACAATATCCTTACAATTGAACTCTTTAAAATAGAAGAACACACCACAAGTTTCATAAATCACACAAGAAAACACAAATTGCACTACAAAAACCCTCTTGCAAACCTAAACTCACACCAAGAACACCACAAGTGCACAAGAAAGATAAAACCTCAAGATTGGTTCTCCCTAGCCAAGAAATACCCTTTCTTCGATGCACAAATCAAGAGGAGTCACAACTCCAACGCCTCTAAGTTGATGACAAACAACAAAAGCATTGTCTTGTTTAGAGAAAAAGAGATTCTACAGATTTTCTAAGTGATTTTGCACAAAAGACCGTCTCTCCAATTCTCTCAGAAAAAGACAGACTTTATAGCTTGTAAATTAACATATTGAACCAATTGAAAAACTTCTCAATCAGTTTATTTCACTTATTTCACTTACTTTAAGTGAAATCAGTTGATTAATTGTTATTTTAGTTGATTGAATATGTTGTTCACAAAATTATAACCACAGTTATTTAACTTGTTGATGAGTCATTATTTTCTTCTATTCCACTAGCCTTTGTGCACCTATTAGACAGTTGATTAGTGCTTAATTGTTCATCATTATAGTGTTTTTCATCTGTTGGGCTTTATTAGGCCACTGATCCGAATTTGGACTAATTTCACATTATTTGGCCTAATTTTTGTTTTTAATTATTTTTAGGTATTTGGGTGAAGCAATTTTGGAGCTTGGACATTAATATTTAGTTGAAGAGACTTTCC
>Ga0214542_1003145_pt1 | contig 34010 bp, 23 predicted proteins | sample CNSS1metaG_FD_160096 | JGI IMG/M metagenome (GOLD analysis project Ga0214542, IMG submission 160096) | Root nodule microbial communities from cowpea collected in UCLA plant growth center, Los Angeles, California, USA - CNSS1 | ecosystem: Host-associated > Plants > Roots > Nodule | place: USA...
TAATTATAATTTTTACAAATAATAATTATTTATAATTATTAATATTCAAAATTATAATATATTATTATTATTCAAAATTATAATTATTTAAAATTATATTTACTCAACAATAAAATTAATTAAAATTCAAATTATTCAAAATCGTAAATAACTCAAATTTTAATTATTCAAAATTATCATTATTTTAATTTATATTTACTCAATAATTAAATTAATTAAAATTAAAATTATTCAAAATTATAATTATTTACAATTATATTTACTCAATAATAAAATTAATTAAAATTTAAATTATTCAAAAATCATAAATAACCAAAATTTTAATTATTCAAAATTATAATTATTTAAATTTATATTTACTGAATAATAAAATTCATTAAAATTTAAATTATTCAAAATGGTAAATAACTAAAATTTTAATTATTCAAAATTATAATTATTTGAAATTATATTTACTCAATAAAAAATTATTTAAAAATAAAATTATTCAATATCGTAAATAACTAAATTTATAATTATTCAAAATTATAATTATTTCAAATTATAATTATTTAAATTTATATTTACTCAATAATAAATAAATTAAAATTAAAATTTATCAAAATCATAAACCAATTAAAATTTTAATTAATCTAAATTATAATTATTTAAAATTATAATTATTTAAATTTATATTTGCTCAATAATAAAATTAATTAAAATTAAAATTATTCAAAATCTTAATAACTAAAATTTTAATTATTCTAAATTATAATTATTTAAAATTATATTTACTCAATAATAAAATTAATTAAAATTTAAATTATTCAAAATCATAAATAACTATAATTTTAATTATTTTAAATTCTAATTATTTTAAATTATAATTTTTTAAAATTATATTTACTCAATAATAAAATTAAATAAAATTAAAATTATTCAAAATCGTAAATAACTAAAATTTTAATTATTCTAAATTTTACTTTTTTAAAATTATAATTAATTAAAATTAATAATAATTAAAATTAATTAATATCAAAATTATTTACATTAAAATTAAAATGAAGTAAAAAAAATTGTGGAACACATCATTACGTTATTACGGAAGTGGAACTCGCCTTACGGAAGTGGAACTCGCCTACGAAAGTCGAACTCACCTACGGAAGTCGAACTCACCTACGGAAGTTGAACTGGCCTACGGAAGTGGAACTGCTCTTACGGAAATCAATATTTACTAACTACGGAAGTCGACTTCCGGTATTGATGTCGACTTCCGTAAGTGCCATTTTTTTTTCTTCCCAACCTGGTTCCACGACTTCCAGCTTTTTGTGTTTTTACAGATCTATATTCAAATAAAAAATAATAACTACGTACAGCAAACATAACAAAGATGGCAGAAACAATCAATAAATTATAAAATTAAAATATACAACGGGATAGTTTTAGCTTTACTTACCTGGAGAGGAATGGGGAAGGGAAGAGGAAGAGCGGACAAAAAAAATTAGAAGGAGTGGGGCAGAGTGAAGCACGTTAGAGTGGTGAGTGGGGGCAGATGAGAGATTGGGGGGGTGTGCGGCGGCTAGGGTTGAGTGAAAACAAGTGAAACATTAAATAGGAGAGAGAAATAGAGATTAATTGATTTAAAATTTAAAAGTACTAAAAGGGTAGTTTTGGAATTTATGAAAAGTTTGGAGGTGCAGAAGAAATATTGGGGGTGCAGGAAGAAAACCCCCGTAGCATTGAATGAACGAGTTGGGCTAAGTCTAGCATTTGTGAGTTTGGACTGGATATTCAAAATACAAGACCCAAATATATATTACAGCAACTCATAAAAGAGTGATTCTATTTGCTCCTCAATTTTTCTTTTATATTTCAAAAATTAATGTTTATAATGTAAAAAATAGACGGGGATTTGTGTTGTGCCCTCTTTGTGAAGATTTTGAGTTCAAACTTTTTTTTTCTAATTTAGACTAAATGTTTTTTCCTCTATTTCAATTGTACAAAATATTAAATCAAGCTTTTTTAAAAAAATATTACACAATTGATGACTAATTAGGGATTAAGTGATGACCTTCTTCTCAAGCTAAGAAGTTCCCAAGCATGAAGATGAGTCCAATGAAAGAAGTTTGCGTGGAAGCAATGGAAGAAATGGGTATGATAGCTCTCAGTTCGGTGTTTGTGTGAAGGGAAAGAAGGTGTTCAATGACTTCCAAAAGATGTTAGGTCAACTCTATAGGAAGGTGGATAGAAAAAATCACATAGATGCTCTAGTCTTGATTTTGGAGATAAATATGACTGCACAATATTTTGACAACATAAAAATATTAATCTCAGAATAATGTTTGCATGGGGTGAGCAACTCTATTTATAACTAACTTACCCTAGAAATGTCTCACAAAATTAGAAGTACTCTAAAACCCTCAACTTTCCTAACTTTGGTAACAAGGCTAAAATCCTCTCCATTAAGAAGAGGGCATGTGGTGTGGTCACTATTGTGGGAAAAATCCTCTCCGTTGGTAGAAGGACACATGCCCACTACTAGGAGGAAACCCTCTCCATTAGGAGGAGGACACTTGGTCATTACTCTCCACCAATTTTAAAACACAATTCAATCCTCCTTTTTGTGTGTTGACTTATTTTCTATAATTGATATTAACACACAAACTCTAAAGGATTGAGCTCTAAACACCTGCTAGAAGAAAAGATCTAATAATATGGCATGAATGGAGCCACATTTTATCGGAGAAGGAACTTCCCTCTATTAGAAGCTCTCTAATAGAGTTCCTCTAAGGCTCAAGTCAACCTAAAGTCGCTAGATAACATGCCAAAGATATGAGAGCCCAATACAATGGCCATTGTATAGGCCCTTAACCTAAAGAATCTCACATAGATAGGGGGTGGGCATGGATTGGATTTTTAATTATCCAATCCACATCCATTTTAGATCCAAATAATTGGATTAGATTTTCGACCCAAATCCATTGTTTTAGCAAAAGTAGTTTGGATTTTTTAAAAATCCATATACAAATATTTGGATCAAGATTTAAATCCAATCCAAATATTTGGATCAAGTTCAAAATTCAGAATCCATTTTTTATAAAAGAAATTTAAATTGAATTTTTTTAAACTTGTGTCATTAAGGCCATAAAGGTGTCAATTTGGCCCGACGACCCGAACGGGCACGACCCAAACGGGCACGACGACCCGAACGACCCAGACGGGCCCGATGACTCGGACAGGCTCGACGACCTGGACGGGCCCAACGACCCGAACGAGCCCGACGACCTACACGGGCCTTACGACCCGGATAGACCCGACGACACGAACGAGCCCGACGACATGAACGGGACGTCAGGACCGTCCGGGCCGTACGACCCGTCTGGGACGTCGAGCTCCTCCAGGTCGTAGGGCCTGTCTGGGTTGTCGGGCCGGTTCGTGTCGTCGTGCCCGTTTGGGTCGTAAGGCCCGTGTAGGTCGTCAGGCCCGTTTGGGTCGTCAGGCTTGTCTAGGTCGTCGAGCTCGTCTGCATTGTCGGGCCTGTCTAAGTCGTCAGGCCCGTCTCGGTTGTTCAAGTCGTCAGGTCCATCCCAATCGTCGGGCTCATCTAGGTCGTCCGTCCCGTTCGTGTCGTCGTGCCCATCTGGGTCGTAATTCCCTTGTAGGTCGTCAGGCCTGTCCGGGTCATCGGGCCCGTCCGTAGCGTCGGGCTCGTCCAGGTCATCTGAGTCATCAGGTCCGTCCGGATCATCGGGCCCATCCGGGTCGTCGGGCCCATTCGGGTCATCGGACCCCCCAGGCCTCTTTAGGTAATCAGACCCACCTAGCCTGTTCGGCTCTTCGGGCCCGCGGGTCATTGGGCACGTTTGGCCAGTTCATGTCTTTGGGCCTGCTTGACTCGTTCGAGTCTTTGGGCCTGCCTGACCTGTTTTGGTCATTGGGCCTGTCTGCCCCATTCGGGTCTTCGGGTCCGCCTGACCCGTTCAGGTCTTTGGGTCCACTTGACCCGTTCGGGTCTTCGGGCCCGCCTTACCCGTTCGATTCTTTGAGCCCGCCTGACTCGTTTGGTTCATCGGGCCCGCTTGACCCGTTTGGGTCTTCGGGCCCGCCTAACCCATTCGGTTCTTCAAGCCCGCTTGACCCATTCGGGTCATCGGGCCTGCCTGGCCCGTTCAGGTCTCGAGCCCTCTTGGCCCGTTCGGATCTTTGAACCTGCCTGGCCCGTTCTGGTCTTCGGGCCCACTTGGCCTGTTCGGGTCTTCGGGCCCACCTGGCTCGTCGGGTCATTGGGCCTGCCTGGTCCGTTCGGGTCATCGGGCTCACTCGAATTTTTTGAACCGTTGGGCCCGATCGACTCGTTTGGTTTGTTGGGCCCGCCTAGTTCGTTCATATCTTTAGGCCCGTCCAACCTCTTATGGTCGTCGGGCCTGCCCGATCCGTATAGGTCATCGAGCAAGGCTCGTCTGAGTCTGAATTTAACCTAGTCCATCTCAACCTTTAGTCTAACCCAACTAAATTTAAATTGAAAATTTGGATTGAATTTTTTGGATTATCCATATTGAAAAATCTTGATTTATAAAATAGATATTCAATCCATAAAATATATAAAATGTAGATTAGATTGAAATCCAGATCCATTAAATGGTTTTTAAATGGATTGAATTTTTACAAAAATGGATTATAAATGGATTGGATTGGAGCAAAAGTGGATTGGATCAAGAAAATTAGATTTTTTGCCCACCCCTACACATAGAATGTGATTCTAGGAATCTTCAAAGTGCATAAGGCGCATCTTTAAGATCCAAGACAAAATCAAACCAAACTCAAGTCAATTCCTATTAGGTGAAAATAGACTAGATCTCTCAAAGCTCTAGAGGAAGAAGATGGTGTAGTTAAGGTTGAGTTTGAAAACCAAGTGATGAGAAAATATTTATTATGTCTAGATTTGTTAGACCTTTTGGGTTTTTTTGTTCCTTCTACAAGTGTTTAGTGTCAAGAAGATGAGGAATACTTTACCTTTCCTTCAACTTTCTCTTTATTTGGGTGTTTTCTAACCTATGCACATCCACATCCTCTTTTTCTCTTCCTCAGGTTCACAAGATATTTCCTAATAATTTCAACCAATATTATGACTTCATTTATACGGTTTTATTGCACCTTAGGGTATCGTTGTAACTCTTTGTATGTCATGTTTTTTGTTGATATCATGGGGCATGGGAAAATTCAACTTCGTCCCTTGCCATATATTTTTACACAGGTAAGATAACCTCACAGGACAACATCATCCACCATATTTTTCTCTTAGAAGATATTTTCTTATAGTTGACAAAAAGTCCTCTTCCAACACTTGTCTAAAAGGTTAGCGTGTCTGAAAAGACTATAAAACCCTAGAAAATAAAATTTTAGAATTGATAGTGGTTTAAATATAGTAAGACTCAATTATTTTAACATTAAAAGGTTTTAGTATAAATAAAATTGTTATAAATTAGTTTCATTATTTTAAAACACACAATCTCTCTATAAACCATTTTTCTAAAGTTCTCTTTATGATTTCTCGTCCTTTGTTCGCCTGATTGAAGATTTGAGTTCGTAGAAGTGATCCTCACGGAGAACTCTTCAATTTGGATCGATCAGTTCCTCCGTTTGTGTAAGTTAAGTTTTAATCTTTTTTTTGTCTTCTTTTGTTTTCTGTTGCATGTGAGGCTTTTTCGCTTGCATACGAGGTTGTAATCTTCTATATGAGTCTTTACTGATCAATGAACATAATTATATGTCCTAATCGTTCTTGTGATGTTTCTATGTGTAAATAGAGCATCTTGTAGAGTTAGAAACGTTTTGATGTTTTTAAAGTAGGTTGGGTCTATTGAGTTGTTTTGTCAAGTAAGGGAAGCTAGTCACTATTAGTATGTGTGACTTTATCAATTTGATTGTTCTAATTGGTGATTATTGATTTTATTGGAGGATTGAATTGAATTGTCTGATGAATCTAGTTGGTGTGTATGTTTTGATGTAATCTAGTATATTATGGATATATTCTTATGCTTGAATAATCTTGTTTGATTTTGTGTTGATTATGATATTTGGAATCTGAGCAATTGAATAAATGCATACCCTCTCCATGTGGTAAAATTGTTTTGAATCATTGTACTGAGGAAGGGATACCAATTTGATCAATTGGTCAGGTCAGGGTTCACTTAACATCATAAAATGGAGTTGTTGTTATTTGGTGCAGTGTTGAGCAACGATAGAGTGTCGTTGAGCCCCAATTATATGTTACAGGTCTGAAAGCATTTGGCTCTAGAGCATTGAGCGTTAGTCTTTACGTCTACAATTATATTTTTAGTTTTAATTAAAAAGTAGTGTTCAATTTAGAATTAGGATAATAGCAACTAAGGTATAGTTAGGACTAGACACTAGTATGAGTGTTATGGAAGCAAGAGGATGCATAGAGGGTGGTGGAATAAACATTTAAGCACTTTGGAAGGATTGATATACTTGTGAATGTTGCGGTTGGGAACTTCCTTACGTCGGCAAAGGATCTCTCCCCCAATGGCTTTCTAATAAGTTCTGTCTGTGTCACCTATTCTTATCTTTTCTTTAATTTAAGGCAAATGGGTATATTGGTTAAAGAATTGAAAATAAAAAGATTATTGAGAAGTGTCATTAATAATATGTGATTTCCATTGCATCTTCATTGTGATTCTGTTGAAGGGGTGTCTAACTTATCTCATGTAACATGATTGGTACAAATTCCTTTTGTACATAAATCTGATTAATGGAATTTTTAGATTAATCATTTATGATTTAATCACATTTTTAGATTACTTTAGATTTCAATGATACTCCAATCAAAATTAAAGTTCACGCTATGTTAACTTTTGATACAAATTTAAGCTTCGGAGGAAATAAGTAGCAAATCAATTTATCAGGAGTTTCCCAACATTGTTATGATCTAGTTTTGGCTGCTTGAACATCAGTTATTTTTGTTTTAAAGATTCTATCATTAACATCAATCAAAAAACATAGGGAAGAAAAAATAATGTAGTTTTTGTCTCAAGAAATTACTTTTCCTTTGACAAAAGGATGCGTGCATTCCATGTTGGCTCTTTTTTAAATGGCTTACTGAGATGCCCCTGACCAGACAAGTTAGCTACAATGCAAGGTGGATTACTTGAAGATCAATTTCTCCTTCCTGTTATTTAAAACAATTTCTCATTTTTGTAGTACTAAGTTATTGTATCTTGACCTTTTTAGGTGAGACACGTTCCTGGATTCTACGATTGTAGCTTACAAATGGAAGTGGAAAGAGATGGCCAAGGTCACTCTGCAGTTGTCCGCATATCTAAAGATGATCAAGACCTAGCAACTGGGCAATTTGCAGCCTTTTATTTTCTGCATTAAAGGTATCATCTCCACAGTCACTCAAGAAACATAGGGAGAACAAAATATGAAGATGATATTGTTTTATTTTAATTTTAATCATGTACGTTGACAATTGATCTATTTGTTATGCTTAAAAACTTTCACTATGTTCTTAACTTTGACTATTTTGAATGTGATAAAATTTGAAATGTTTCATATAAATTGGTTCGCAAGATTTATTATATTTTTAAGTAATATTGATAATTAAATCTATTTTATAAGGTACAAAAATAATAAGAGCATGAAACAATATGGCCTAATGCAATTTGCTACGATTTGGTTAGGAATTAGCTAAAGATAAAGTATTACAATTGGCAAGGGATTAGTTAGGGTTTAGCTAGGTATTAATTTGCTACGAATCAGTTAGAAATTTGCTACAATCACTCCGCTAGGGATTAACGAGGGTTTAGCTAGGGATTAGTTTGCTATGGATTAACTAGGGATTTGTTACAAATATTTAGCTAGAGATTAGCTAGGGATTTGCTACAACTAGTTTGCTAGGGATTAGCTAGGGATTATTCTCTCGCAAATTTGGAAATTTGTTGTAGTGTATGAATCTTCTGGTGTTGAGTGGTAGCATGATATCGATGAGCGCTAGTTTTTGCGAGGAAAATGGCGCTAAGCGTCAAATGCGATGTTTTGCATGTTTATCCTATTTGTGTGTTTTGAATGTTTTGTGATTGATTCTAAGCATGTTTATGTCTTTTATTATTATAAATTGAGGTGAAAATGTTGTTATGAGTACGTAAGATGATTCTTGGTATGGGATGATGTGTGAGCATGTGAAATTATGATATTTAAAGAGTTTCAAAGAAAATTCTTGGTGATGGTATTGTTAGTGTATGCATTGACATATGGAAGGCAGTAAGGAGGCATCCTGATACTTTAATAAGCATTCACACTCAAATAGAATAGAATGAGTTATGTGATGAGAGTTACAGGAGGTCTTAGTCACTAGATCATTTTGGTCATAGGCTTGAAAGGAACTTACCTTGTGACTAGTAGGGTGATAACTCGTTTGTTTATGGCTCTACAAAAATACTATTACAAGTGTACGCCTCCAGTAATCTCCTATGTCAAAGAAATGTATTCATATAATTGATTATAAAAGAGTCTGATGATATGTAGGATTTTTGTGTGATGATTGTAAATATATCTATTGTGATAATAAAATGGTGTAGTATGTGGTGAATATAAATACATGTGTACTTATTTTCAACTAGCTTACCCTTACACTTGTTGATTATTGTGTTTTGTTTTCTTCCTTTTGGGATGATCACTTATTCGCTAGGAGCAAATGGAGTTGCAAGTTTAGAGGCACGTCTGAAGGATGAAGAGTTATCAGTTAGAGTTATGAGAAGTCTTAGAGAGTTTTAGTTTTGGTTAGTTTTTGGTATAGAGCTTGTTATTTAGTTTGAGTGTATAAATAATAATTTTTATTATCCTCTCTTTTGTTAGACTATATTAATATATTTTTTAAGACTGATTACCTCTTTTAAATATTACTAGCGAACACACAGGCGTTGTTGCACCTATGTATTCGCATTTTTTAATTTTCAAGAAATTGAAGTTCAGATTCATAACAAATATATAAATTTTTAAAATAGTTGTTAAATGTAAAATTAAAAAAATAAGATATGTATAATTTTTTTTTAAATAATGGTTTAAGACAAAAGATGTTTTTAGAATAACGGTTAAAAGTAAATTATTTATAAAATAATTAATTTTTAAAATAATTAAGGGTAAAACTGGTATTATGAAATGTGAACACAAAAAATGGAATTCTTTTTATATATTATTATTATAGATGATGAAACATCCTATTTTATTAGTTTCAAGTTGTTAAAATTGTTACAAAAACAATCCGGTAATTGAAATTTTGATTTAAATATTCTAAATATGATATCATCTCTTAATTATAATTATAATCATATTTATAGTTGATATAATAATGTTTGTTACTTACTTAAAATTTTGCGTACGAATATTTGCAAGTTACACAAATTTATAGCTAAAATTAATTTTCTTAAAAAAATTAATTAAATAAAAATATAGAATATTTGTACATAAAATGAATAATATATATATATATATATATATATTTGTTTTTTTTCTTAGTGTATGTTTAGAAAAATTTATCTGTAGTATATTTAAGAAGAAAAAAATGAAATAAATTTATGTATTTGATAAAATTAGCTTAAGTTAATTTATAGAAATTATTTTCCATATCTTCTTTAAATCTTTATTTTTTTAACTTCAAGTCAATTTTAACTTTTAAAGAATATTATTTCTATTTGGTATTTTATTTTCGGAAAAAAAAAAGTTTTGGGTCAAAGATCTTTTAACAAATCAATTCAACGATCCAAGGAAAAATATATAGTTTGCATTCACACTCCAATTACACTTTGGTCAGAATTGGATCAAACCCATTCACATTGACATTTGAAATACTATATAATATATTCCACTCCATCATGGAAAACTTGGGGATCAAGTTCAAAACAATATATAAAAAGACACCCATAGGCTTATCATCAACTCCATCATCAATTATGAGCAAAATGGCAGAGAAAGACAAGGTCATCCTACACGGGATGTGGGCCAGTCCATATTCCAAGAGGGTAGAATTGGCCCTTAATTTCAAGGGCATACCCTACGAGTATGTGGAAGAAGACCTGAGAAATAAGAGTGAATTGCTTCTTCAGTACAATCCAGTTCACAAGAAGGTTCCTGTTCTTGTTCATAATGGAAATGCCATTGCTGAGTCCATTGTGATCCTTGAATACATCGATGAAACATGGAAACATGGTCCCAACCTGCTTCCCGCCGATTCCTACAGAAGGGCCCAAGCTCGCTTCTGGTCCACTTTCATTCAGGATCAGGTAATTAACTACATCAGTGCATGCATTTCTTGCTTCCACAATGTTAATTTTGTATTAGTATATGTATGAAAATGAAAATTGATAGTAGCAGTTGCTTAAAAGAAAATTGTTGATCTGAGTTCCTATTTGTTGGCTAATTTCTGCTCACCTTCCATATCGTAGACCACTTGTTTGGTGAAAGTAGTGTTAGAATGTTAGAAGACTAGTTAGTATTTGTAGTTCACAAATTTTTGTTAATAACTCAAGATTAAAACATGGGAGTCTGAGCATAAAGTTCCACATTAGACCGAGAAAATTGAACACATTATAAGTAACAAGAATCATAAATTTATTGTCTTTTAACTGGGATCAATCAAACTACTTGATTAAACCAAGTGCTTTTGTTCTAATGCATGTCTCGCTCTCTTTTTTCTCAATTTTTTGGTTGCAGTTGGTGGAGGCCACTTTTCTAGTAGTGAAAACTGATGGAGAAGCGCAACAGAAGGCAGTTGACCAAGTGTATGAAAAACTAAATGTGCTTGAAAATGGAATGAAGACATATCTGGCAGAACGCGATGCAAAGGTTGAAAGCAACTTTGGAATCGTGGAAATTGTGTTTTCTGCGTTATTTGGTTGTTACAAGGCTCATGAAGAAGTTCTTGGCACGAAGTTCATAGTGCCAGAAAAGTTTCCAGTGTTATTTTCTTGGTTGATGGGCATTGCAGAGGTGGAAGCAGTGAAAAAGGCAACTCCTCCACATGAAAAAGTAGTGGGAATACTTCAGCTTTTCAGGCAGTCTGCATTGAAATCTTCTGCTGCAGCCTGATATAGGCTTCACCAGTTCAATGGATTTTCCATTATTATTTGCTTCTTCTGCAAGTCTTGAGATATCTTTCAATAACAGGATGAGTATAACACCTGTATTCATGTAACACCTGTATTCATGTAACACATGTATTGTGACAACATTGTCTGTGGTTATGTTTGAATTCATATTTAAGGTAAAAATAAAGTCATTTGAATTGGATTAGTCTTTTTCTTCTAAGTATAGTCAATAATAAATGAAAAATTGAAAGAAAAATGCTTAATCTCTTTAAACTTTATTTTATTATAATTATTTTTAAATTTTATCTCAAAATTTAATTTGTAAATAGACATAGTGAATTTTAATTTCGTTCTAATTAATTATTAAACTTTACCATTTCTCATATAGACATTTTGATATAGAATTGTGTTCAAACTTGTTAAATTTTATAAAAGGCTTAATTAAGTTAAATTTCTAATAAATTTGGAAACTTATTATTAATTTATTATTAAATGTGCAATATTTTCGTCATAAAAATCACCAGGACAAAACAAATGTTTTATCTTAGTTCATCTCATAAATGATGTCCAAATATAACAAGTCTCCCTTTTAAACGCTCCATAATCTCATTTGAGTGATGTTTTATTTTGTATACCAATTTACTTGTAAGAGCTTTTTTTCCATACGATAGTTTTTGCAAAAATCATATCTCATTCTCTTTCGAGGCTCATATCTCACCAACCATTACAGCACACCAACCAGAATACTTTATGGTGTCCTTAAAATTCTTAGATTCTCTTCCTGTTGTCACAGCTACAACAAAATTTCGAGGTCTAAGAGAAAATCGTTCATTATTTACAAAGTAAGTAATGGGATAAAGATTTTCCAAACTAAGGCATGTTACTAAGCATATGAACTTTCCAAGGGCTTTACTTTTCTAACATGAGTAACAAAATCCTTATACATTGTCGATGAAATTTTATCTCTTAGTCCCTTTCCCATTTGTGTCTTCGTATTTTCTTCTTGCACCACCACAACATCTTCAACCTCATTAACTTCACGTGGAGACATTACCTCACCATCCACACCACTCGTACTTACTCTGTACTAAAGTGTCATAGGATCTTCATGACAATCTCCATTCAACTCCTTTGAAGTTGGGGTTGCTCTTCTCTTTTTGCTCAAACAATTTTTATTATCTTTCAACCGTTCAACTAATTTGATATTCGAAAATTTTTCTCATATCTCAAAAGTACTTTTTATCTCATCATACCCTAAATTATACATTTTTTTTCTTTGTAAAATTTTGTTTGATGGTGTATCAAATCGTTTTTATAACATACATTTGATATTTTTACTTTTTTCAATGTATTTATTTGTTATTTTTTACCATGTACAATATTGTTTTAATGATTTTTATATAATTATTTATATTTTTTAACTCACTCTTGTAAATGTATTTTTTATCATGAAAGATATATGTCTAAATACAAATCATTATTACTTTAATCTTTGTTCTATGTGTAATTTTATTTAAGTTCAATAGTATAACCTTTATTAATGTATAAAAATAGATATTTCATATAATTTAGAGAAAAGAAAATAAAGAGACATTTAAAATATTTTTAAACTTCAATGTTTATTTTTTTTATAATTTTTAAAAATATATTTTAGCTTCAACTTTTTTTCATTAACATTTTTAAAGTTAATAGATATTTTGCTTGTTATAAATTTTATTTATGTGTAATTGTACAATATTTTATATTTTTTTTTACTTTTATTCAAGTATTATTTGGTAGTGTGATTTAAAGTTTTTATCATTTATTTTTCTAAATTTGATATTAAATATGTTTTCTTTATATTAAATATTTAATAATATCATGTTTGATCTTTAGTGATCTTTTTATAAAAGTTAAATAACTGATATAATAAGAGATACAACATGGATATTGATATAGTTATTCTCTGGTGAGGATACGGTGAGATAAAAATGTTATACCCATTAAATACGAAAAGAACGACGAGTATGAATTTTTATTTTAGAAATGGAGATGGGAAATTGAAACATGTTCTCATCACACCCTATTGCATTGTCATTCCTAATGGCTTTGCTTTACAAATTTTATAAAGACTTTTCATGTACAAAGAGAGAAATCATGCCACTGTTACCCGTTTTTCCCCGGTAAACCAGATCGGATAACGAAGCTTAAAATAATATGAAACCCAAATGCTTCAGGAAGTAATCTATGTTTTGTTGAATAAAAAATACCCAATAGACTTAGAATTAACAGAAGCTATAACATGAACAAGATAAGATCTAAATTTCGTTCACAAAAATGGATGAGAGAAGATAGCAAAAGAAGGAAGTGTAAAACACAAACCAAGCTCTATCATGATTCATGACCTTAGTTTCAAGATCATATCTATAGCTTGATGATCTAAAGTCTTTTGAGGTTTGATTGCAAGTACAAAATGTGACTCTGGAGAAGCCAAATACACAAATCTTATGACTACGTTTTGTGAACTCTAACAAATAGGACAACTATAAACTCTACCACTTAGCAAAAAGAAATAAGAAAATATATACAACAGATGTTAAGACACCAGACGATTTCATCCACACGTCTGACTCATCAGCTGGAAATATCTTGAATCCAAGTCACAACTAGAATCAGTTTGTCAAATGCCATTAAGGAACTGTTCTTCCATTTCAACACTGCTTCATCACTCTGAGCTTGTGGTGTTGTCACCTGCAACCCAATACTGCTTGACAGCAAACAACATCTTCTCTGAAACCATTGGACCATCTTCATGATCCACCATTTTGGTATTCCATCTCATTCCCTTCACAATTCTTTTCACCTTCACTAGCACATCAGCTTGATCTCGGAATATTACTGCTCCTTCAGGCCGTAGTATACGGTCCATCTCCAATAGAATGTCTTCTGCATTACATCTGCATTGATCATTTGAGTTAGCAAAACCCAAAAGTAATTTGTTTCCCTTGCACGCCTGTCTCCAAGGTTGTTCCAGTACAGGGTCTAGCATAAACATTTAGCACGCACTTACCCATTCTTGTACAAGCTGAAAACACCATTTGCATGGATAAGGTCATATGTCCTTGGATATGTGGAGAAGCCTTCACACCTGGTCGGAAAATGATAATTATTAAACAGAACTTCACCCCCCTAAAGTTTCAAATTAAAATTCTGTGTGGCAGATCATATGATAGTCCATTGAAAGCAAAATTTAGCAGAATTTATTGCTTCAGAAAAATTCCAGAATGTAATCCTTGTACATAAAGTTCAACAGCACTAAAATTGTTTTTTATACAATGCATACGTTTCTTGGCCTTTAAGTAATCATCACGGCACCTTTCAACAATTTTCTCAGACCAAGACCTTCGATGAAGTGACTTCAAACAATCCTAGGAGGTGCACTTTTGAACTAAGTAGGAATAATTACGTAAGCAAGAGTATGAATGTATTCCTTGTACATAAAGTTCAACAGTACTAAAATTGTTTTTCATACAATGCATACGATTCTTGGCCTTTAAGTAATCATCACTGCACCTTTCAACAATTTTCTCAGACTAAGACCTTCGATAAAGTGACTTCAAGCAATCCTAGGAGGTGCAGTTTTGAACTAAGTGGGAATAATTACGTAAGCAAGAGTATGAATGTATTGAATATCAAACACAGATTGGGCAAAAATAAGTTTCTATTATGGACAAAGAGAATGGTTATCTATTGCTTTTCATGTTTCATTTCTTTTTACTCCACTATTTTTTCTCTTGGTGTTACACTTTGGTGATATATTTATGTAAGGCAGACAGTTGTCTGATAGGGTACATGAGTTTGAATGCAAATGTTTGAGAAAGAACTCTTTGTTAGGGTTTAGGCCTATGCTTTGTGGGTTTGTGCTCTGATTCTGTCTTGTTTGTCTGTGCAATCTCAGAAATGTGAACTATTGTACTAAATTATGCAGTGGAGGGTTAAATTTACTAGATCTTAGAGTTGTCATCTTAACTTATACTTCTATAGATAACCATGTCATAGAAGTTACCAGTCATGATAAATGCCAATCAATCCACGCTCAAATATAACACCCAGGTTAGCTTTCTCAGCAATTGTGGGCACAACATTCATAACCCATAATTTGGGAGATTCCAGTGCAGCAGCAAAACTTCCAAGGCCAGCATTCATGTCCATTATGTTTCGATACCTCCCCGAGCTAATGATTTTGTTGATCCGTTTGTAAGCATTCACATGCTTCTTCCACAATCGGTTGTCCTGTTCAAATGCTTCCACAGATACACCAGGAACAAATCCACTAGTAATTCTTGAAGGAACAGCGTTGAGTCTCTCTTGAAATGGCTTCCATGGACCAGTAGGTTTACTAGGAGTTACACAAGTTTCCATTTTCTTGTACCTACACATTATCAGACGTTTTCAGAAAGTCACTGAAACCAATAGTCTATAATCCAAAAGGTTAGGACCTCATTAGTAATTTTCATAAGGAGAGAAGAAATCTAATTCTCGTTAAACCATGTTTCTCAAGTACTCAATCTTGTAAGACACCATTTTAGCAGTCAAGAAATAATTCTTACAAAACGATTATAGATAAAATTCAAACTTCTTGTATCCTTTCAATAAGAAGGCTTAAGGAAGAGTTTAAGACAAGCCAAGAGAAAAATATTACTTTAGAAGAAATTTAAGCAGTTACTTAAATTGAAATACATATTATCCTTCTAATTGACAAAGAATATAGTGCAAGAGTAATAATAGGAAATTGACTTTCTGAACATAAAGTATTATTAATCAGTCAAAAGAAAAAAGAGGAAGGGGCAAAAGATTGAGTGAATAATTTACCAGACATCATCAGAATCTGTGGTAGCACACATGGTTGGTAGAGTTTCTCTTTCAGTGCAATCACCACTTTGTAATTGTTTTCTCCAGATCGCAGTTTCACCTTTTTCATATTTCTTTTCCCAGCATAGAAGTTTAGCAGTTTCCTCAATCTGCCGTTGCTCCTCCTCAAGCTCATATTCAGGACGCTGCCACGCACCAAACTGCATTTTCCAGTTGATAGGAGGACCAGACAATACCCAGTAACCACCAGGTCTAAGAACCCGGTCCACTTCCTTCATGTATATTCCATCTAAGAAAGAAGTTCCATTAAATACAGTTTAAAAATATTTCATATAACCAAAAAGCCAAAGTAATACTTTTGTTAGCCCACCATCAAACAGTTAATAATAAACCAAGAAACGAAGTGAATAAAAAAACAGATTGATCTGTTGTAAGAAAAATGGGACTTTGAGGCATCATCATAACAAAAAATAGCAGGGTCATAGTTTAAGTACTCAAAATTAATTTACGTTGTCTAAGCACGGGAGAATAAATCAAAGTACTTAACAAGCCAACCCTTCTAAGTTGTTAGTTTTATAATAAATACAAGCTGAATCAGGCTTCCTTGTTGGTATATATGCATATCATAAAAAATTGTTTCTGCCATCCATAGAGGCCATAATAACTTACTAAATCACCAACACGAGAGACACCAAGAAACTTTTTTATTGATCTAAAAGATCTATTTTAATTGTTTAAGAGCAGAAATGTCATAGTTATTCTCACCATTTGAACCCCATTGAATCAAGCAGCGAGAACAATGTGCCATATCAAAAGCTTCGGACGGGAAGGGAAGCATTATGGTTCCAAGAACACCAATGATTGCTGGAACACCTCTTTCCAAAGCAAATTGCACTTGTGCTTCATGAGAGTCCCTTGGTGCAATTGACATAGCAATAACATTTTTCTTAAACAGGTAAGCACCGAAACTAGCAACCTAGCACCATCAACAAATCAACAATGAGCTATAATATATAATTAATGAGCACATATTTAGGCTCCAAATTTGAAAGAGAAACAGGAAAGAATGATTGCATTTCAATAAAAAGAAAATGTCATGGGTGAAGCATTCAAATGTTGAAGGTTCCTTTGGGAAAGCTTACAATTAGCCAGGACTGTCTCATTGTGGACAATAATGTCTTCATGCAAACATTATGTAGAGAGGCCAACAAAATGAATATAATCAAAACAAGGATGTTTATTCATGATTTGACGTACCCCACAACCAGTATCCAATACAGTTCTAACCATCCCATTGTCCAATGGAATAGCAGATGCAAGTTCATCAATGTAAGCATCAGCGCCGTGGGGAAATTGAGTTCCACCACCAGGGAACCTGAAAACATTTCCTTCATATTGTATCCAATTCTGTACAGCCTTCTCAACTGTCAAACTCTTGTAAGGTGCATTTGCATATGGTACATAATCACGACTCATGGGCCATGGAAATGGTGTTGCATATCCTCTTGGGGCAGGTATGAGACAACGCAATTTTTCTTCATCAGGAAAACAGTGCCTTTCTCTATAAGCCATATTTTCTCGAGGAAACTTCATCGCTCGCATTTGATCGTGACAAGGCGTGAAATCAATGTAACGATTATCACAAGGCTTGAACTCCTTGACTTGTATGTCGGAACCATCAGATGTTCCAAAATCATCATCATGGTGAGTCTCGTAGTTTAGATCAGAGAGAACACTGCAATCTGTGTGTTTAGTAATCTCAACAGCTATACTATCTCCCTTTCCAAAGCCACTCCGTTGCCACAAACCCAATATATAGAAGAAACCACACAAGCCAACTATGATGAAAACAGACATTGGACTCCTATTATTTCTATTGTCCCCAGGGTTCCCTTTTGTAGCCATGATGAACCTTTATAATATTAACTCTGTATGGTTAAAGAGAAACGTATTAAGGCATTAATGTGAAATGAACTAACTACCAAGATGTTCCATTCACACCAAAGCCAATGGTCACAACAGCAATCAATGCAACAGAAAATCAGTCAAAACAAAAGGAATTCACATGATTCAAAGATTTGTCGTCTGCATAAACACACTGCGGTGCGGTCCACATTCAAACCCTTGTCACAAATTAATTCCTACATCAACCTTCGGTGAATCACTTCAATTAACATGGACCGCAATCTCGTGTTGTTTTTTCCCTTCGAAATTATCAATTGAAATCATAACGAATTAAGCAGCACGGCAAATTCAAAGTGAAAGAAAACAAAGCTTTGTGATTTAATTCAATCAAACAGTTCCTCTAATAAAATCCAACCCCTCTTTATAGAAAAACACAGAAAAATAAAACCTATTTTAGCGGTTAACAAGATAGTTGAAATAATAAGATGGGTAGGAAGGAAGAGAGATTAGTCACTTACTGGTACGAGAGGGAAAGCAAAAAAGAAATGATGAAAATATGGGTGATGGTGGACCCTAGGGAATCAATTTATGCTTCTTCGTCAATGGAAATTCTTGAAAGAAGAGGATCTGAGTCGAAAAAGAAAAGAAAAGAAAAGGATTTAGATTATTGTTGTGTTTGGAACGAGGAGCGGGATGATGCGTTTTGTTCCTCGTTTTTGTTAACATAAACGAGTTCCGAAAGGTACGAAGGTACGGAAATGTCTCTCCTCTGAGACTCTTCCATAGGAATAATTTATTGGTTGGTTAACTAACCGGTATGTTTTCCCGGACTATCCACTGATTATAAATATTTTTTTAAATAACTTCATATGTTTTTTATCAAGTGAAATTATTATAAAGGAGAACTCGTATTATTATTTATCGACTAAAACATAATATAAAATTTAATAAGTATTAAAATACAAATATTTAGTTTTCATTTTAAGAATAAGTTGAATGAGTAGTCACTTGAATAAAACATAAAATTGAAAATTTTATGTGAAGTTTTGAGAAAATATCTAAAGATAATATTGATAGAAGTATTTAAGGAGTAAAATATTCAATTTGCGCTTTTGAGATAATGACTCGTAGAAAAAATATGTTTTGATTATTTTTGTTTTAGAGTTTGAGTTTTTAGAATTGTCAAAAAGAATATGTATTTTGAAGAGGTCGGGTTGTAGGTGCATTGTGTGGGTGATAATGGTGGAGATTTGGAAGTTAAGGTTTGAAGTCATTTGAGTTTGTGTTCATAATGGTGGTAAATAAAGAGTAACGGGGGAGGGTGTAGTTGATTGTTGTGTGAGGTTTTGCTTACACATGAGGTTATTGATTGTGTAGGTTAATGGAGACAAAGGTTGTGGTAAATATTTTTTCTTTCATATGGTAAATATTTTTGGTTTATCTACTATGCTTAATTCCATTAACATGGAAGATATGTATGGAATGAAATTATTGTCTCTATAATTGATTTTTTCTTTTTATTTTTTATTAACATGAAAAAGTGTATGTAATAAAGCTAAGAAATTTATTGTTAGATAAAAGTCCAACAGACCATATATTTGATTTTGATTATGAGTTTAATAATAAAAAATACGAAGAAAAAGTTCGCAAGATCTCCCACCAATTTCAAAATAATTTGCAACCACTTTTTTTCTCTCCATCTCTATGTATAGACGATGATGAAAAGCATTCAACCATAAAACTAATGGCTAAGAAGAGGATAGAATAAGATGAAGCCTCACAAAAAAGAGATTTTACTACTTTGAAGCGTAGAATAATAAGATTTTCTTTCTTTCTTCTTGATCTTGTACAAAAGTATAGTTGTACATTCTTCTTTGTATTTTGTTGGATATTGTATAAGCATAAGTAGGCTAGTTTTAAACCTTATTTGAGCCTTAAATTGGGCCTTAAAAGGTTATAAGTGTGAAATACTTATTTTTCATGCTTATTTTACTCTTTGTATTCATTCATGTGTTATGTGTTTTTCTCATGAAAAGATGTAAGACTTTTATGTTTTCTTTTAAGTTATATATAATTTGTTTCCTTGAGATTATATGAAGGAGAATTGACATTTGAAGAAGATTTGAGAATTGCCTCTTAGAACCATTTTTCGCTCAAAGGTTAAGCTTGATATTCGCTCAGTGAATATGTTGTCTCGCTAGTGAGTATGTTGTCTCGCTCAACGAGACATGACAATTAAAAGTGAAACAGAAGTCATTCCTCGCTTAGTGAAACTGTGTGCTCACCCAACGAGAAGACAATTTCTGGAAATAACTAATATGTCGTGAATGAAACGAAAAAAAAAAAAGAGTTCTTTTGGTGTGGAAACGCAAAGAAACTCATATTAGTCAAAGGCAATACTAGGAGCATTCAAACTTCAAATTCCTCTAAAATTGCATCCAACTTGTATGTTATGGATGCATATAAGTAGTTAAACTCTCATATCATTAGTATTGGATGTAGTGAACTCATATTCTGTGTAACTCTCTCGATGCAATATAATCTCTTTTGTAGTTCAAATGTTCTATCTAGATTATTAATGTATATAATGGAATATCATGTTATTTGTTAATATCTAATCATTGGAAAATGAACTGGAACTTAGACACAGATAGAACACCCAAGAGTTTTGGTTCTAGGAATAAAATTACTCTCTTGGTCATTCTAGACATTTGATTTTAATGCAATTGTATGTTAACATGATTGAGGAATTGGTGATGAAACATATAGATTTGGAACTTGTGTTTTGAGGAATTAAGGCAAGTATGCTCATATGTGAATGTTTGATTAGAATTGAGGTACATTGTATTCTTGTTGCATTAAATTGGTTCATGAAATCCAATCATAGTCAAGCTTTTTGCCGAATCATATTATAACTTTTGTAATTTTCTAATTTCGTATGCTTTTTCTCTGAATCTGAATCAAATAATGATCTTTACTACCATTAAAATTAGTAAGTAATAACAATTAGACAAACAAATGCAAATCCCTTGGGAAACGATACTTGAACTTCCATTTTACTACTTGCAATGATTTGATACACTTGCCAAAGAGTTAACAAGTTTTTGGCATCGTTGTCGGGTATTTATTTGTTATTGTTTAGTCAATTGTGTGTTATTTACCGGTTTAGGCTCTTTCATTCATTTGTAAATTCATTTTGCTTTTAATTTTTGTACATCCATACTATGTATATATTCATCTTGTACCTATTCCCTATTGTGTCTAGTAATTCTTATTTTGCATGAGAAGCAAAACAAAAACTGATAATTTTCTATTTGATCCAGAGATAGAACGAACAACTCGTAGGAATAACAATAGAAGAAGAAAGCATAATCGAAAGGCTAGAGAAGCTAGGGAGGCAGCTTCTACTTTAGAACAAATTATTGTTGGCAAAAAGAAGGAAGTCGAGTGATTTTGAATAATGATCAAGCACTAATGAAGACAAAGTGTTCAATTATGTAAATGTTATCTTGTAAAATAAAATAAGTGTATTGTAGAATAGTTTAATTAAACTTAGAATCAGCAGCATGACATTCGTTTTTCTAGAAGGTTTCTTATTTTTAGAAAAACTACAGTGATAATCGATTATCATAATTGATAATCGATTATCTGTGCAGAACTTGTATTTTTCGAAAACCTACTGGAATAATCGATTATCTCCTGAAATAATCGATTATCCTGTTCAAAATTTGCTTTTTAGGAAACCTACTGGAATAATCGATTATCCTTAGTGATAATCGATTATCCTTGGCAGTTGGAACATAAAGATTCAGTTTTTAACTTAAATTTCGAAAACCTACTGGAATAATCGATTATCCTTAGTGATAATCGATTATCCTTGGCAGTTGGAACATAACGGCTCAATTCTTAACCTAATTTTCGAAAATTCTATTTAAGGAACTGCAGTTCAACTTCAAACACACCTTTTTAAGATTCAGAGTTCTTTGGCTGTGACTGCAAAGTGTTGCTCTATGACATTCTTAAAGAAAGCTTTGAAAAACCTAGTGTGAGTGAGCGATAACTTTTTCTAAGTGAGTTCTTAGAAGATTGAGTGTTGTGCTGTTGCTAGGAAAGCTGGTCATCCTCTGTGAGATTCAGGGGGAGTTTTGTTCATCTCTTGTGGTTATTCAAGAGAGGTGTTTTCTAATCTTTTCTCTTATATAATCTGTTGTAATTTTGATTATTATAGTGATTGAGTTAATCTCCTTGTTTAAGAGATTAACAACTGGACGTAGGGTCTTTTGATCCGAACCAGTATAAATATCAGTGTGCATCTTCTTCCCTTAAACTCCTTATTTATCTGCACTTGCATTTAAAGTAACTAATACTTTAAGTTAATTAATTAAATTTTGAGAAAAATTTTAAAACCTGTCAAGATTTTTTAAAAATCCAATTCACCCCCCCTCTTGATTTTTTACCATTGTTTAGTCATTCCGCTGCGCGATACCAACACAGTTAGGGTCAATCACCATGCATTTGAGGTATTGTTCGCTTTGAACTGTAGAGCTTCATCACAACTTTATTCTTAAAAGGCGTCTTAAAGGGTGGAATGAGAAATGAGTTTCCAAACTGCTTTTGACCTCAACTCCTAAGCGATGTGGGACTATTGGGCATGGTATGAACATATGTATGTATGCAAATTTATATTTTTCAAAACAACATAAATATCTTGGTAAAATTTTCTCAAGGATAAGATATATTAAAATATTTTATATTCACACATTAAGTCATAGTCATCTACTCCTAAACGTATATATACACAAAGGCTAGGGTAATGAAATTACCTCAATTATAAAGTGCAATCAAAATTTATTGTAAATATTAATGACACTTCTATCTCATATAGATATACTTTATATTATATATTATATAGTTAACAATTTTTTTAACTTTACTTAAGATACATAAAGAAATAGATGAACTCATTGTAGGGAGTTTGCTTCCCACTGCAGAAATTTTGTCACCCACCATAAAAGTTTTGGCTTTCAAATCTCTCAAGCATTTAATAAAAAACATACCTTATTTTCTTTTTTTTGGAAGAAAGTGGATAGGTAGAAGAAACACACACACAAATTGTAGAAAGTTCTATTCTCTTTATTCACATAATGGTTTAACATACTTACATAAGATATATTCTATTTATAGATTAAAGTATATAACAAACAAATAAACAAACAAAACAAATTACTTGAATTATTTCTAACATTTCCCCTTAATCCAAGTACATGAGTCCATTAATCATAGCTCAACTTTCAGCTTTCTAAACCTATCCCTTTTTCAAGGCTTTGGTAAGTATATCTGCCACTTGAACTTCAATAGAACAATGAAGTAGTTGTAGTTTTCCATTATTCACTTGTTCACATAGAAAATGGAATCTAGCTTCTTTGAGTGGTAGGAAATTGTTGCTCCCAAAAACTTGAAAATGTACTCGTTGACGCTTCTTCAAACTAGGATATCTACACATCAATTAGAATTTGAGTAGGCTAGTAATTCTTCTCCCACCTGATTATATTTGGGGAACAAAATTCCATGACTTAATGCCCTTTAATGTATGTTAACACCCATATTGTAGCAAGGAAATGAGCCTTCCTTGGACTGGTCATATATCTTCTAATAAATCCAACAACAAACGAGATATAAGCCTGCTGTTGCAAAGACATCTCAAGGAGTCTACCGTTTGTTTGTACAAGGTGTTGTCCACACTCTCTTCTTCATCACTACATTTGTCAATTTTGAATTTCATCTTTGTTGGAGTAGATGCAAAGTTACTTTTCTCCATATTAAATTTCTTCAAGATTTCAGTACCATATCTATGCTGATGCAAAATCATCCTTCTATTGTCTTTAATGATTTTCCTTCTTAGAAAATAGTTCAACTTTCCCAAATCTGTCATATCAAATTCAACCATCAAAATGGCCTTGAAATCTTCTATGTCAGGGATACTATTCCCGGTTATTAGCGGAACATCTACATAAATGCATAATAAAATCATATCAGTGTTATTTTTATGTCTTATATACACACCATGTTCAACTGCACATTTGTGGAAGTAATGCTTCTTCATGAAAGAACCAATTGTTTTGTTCCAAGCCTTAGGTGCTTGCTTCAAGCCCTATAAGGCTTTCCCCAATTTATAAACCTTGCTTGTGTTACCCTAAATCTCAAATCAAGGTGGTTGTGTGACATACACATCTTCTTCTAATAGGCCATTTAACAAATGTAGACTTCACATCTAGTTGGCACATAGACCACCCTGTTCCATTTGTCAATGCTCTCACCAATCTTATGGTTTAATTCCTAGCAACTGTAGAAAAAATTTATGAGTAGATAAACCTTGCTTTTACATAAAACCCCTTGCAACTAATCTAGCCTTCCATTTAGATATAGACCTATTAGGATTTAGCTTTAACTTTAATACCCACTTTACATCAATTGGCTTCTTGTTTTGAGGTAATTCAGTTAGAGACCATGTCTTATTTCTCTCAGTGGCTTCTAATTCTTTAACCATAGTTGCCTTCCATAACTCCTGATTCAATGCCTTTGCATAATCAATAGGCTCGACTTCTGCTAATAGAGTAAAGTGCACCATATCACCCTCATATGTCACTACTCTATCTGGGAATAGTTCAAAATCCAACAATGTACGTGGGAGATTTATCCATCTGGACTGCCTTTGCTGTTGCCTAGGTTGTTAGAAAAACTCATGTGTTGAAGCAGATTCTTCACCTTCATCATTTTGTACATCACCCAATATTACTTGAACCTGTTTATGTTTGAGACTGCTACAATCAAACTTGCAGTCCCAAATTTTTGCCTCATTCACCACTACATCCCTACTAATGCATAATTCCTTTGTCATAAGGTTATACAACCTATAAGCTCATGTATTATGATAGCCCACAAGTACCATAATTTCACTTTTTGTGATAGTGCCACATGTCACTATTATGCCAATGTCATTTCTTCATTTTTGATTTGGTTCCTGTATTTTAATTTTTGTCTCAATTTAGTTTCATCTTTTGTAAAAATGGAGCAATTTTGTCTCTTTCCAAATTGAAACCAAATTTAATTTCTATATAAATATACACAAATATTTCTATCTAAAATTGATATTTCAAGTAAATATTTTTAACAAAATTAAGTTTATTTAAATTTATATTTTACATTGAACTTTATTTAAAATTATTTTAAAGTCGTTAATAGAAAATAATGCTAATAGAAAAAAATCATAAATTATATTGATATTTTACAATACTTTAATATTGTTTTTTTATTTGAATTTATATTTCAAATAATTTTATATTTTTAAAATGTGTAAAGTTCAATAATTTCTATCCAATTGTTTAAGTTGGTGTAAAAATAACAATTATAAAAATTTTAAAAATAATTTTAACTAGATTATGTAATAATCGAAAAAAACTAAATTTAAAATTTGAAAACAATTTTAAGTAAAGTTGAATATGAAACACAAATTTAAATAAACTTAGTTATGTTAAAAATATATAATAAAAATATCAATTTGAATAAAAATATCAAATTTAATAAAAATATTTGTATAACATTCATATAAAAATTATTTTTGTTTCAATTTGGAGAGAGACGAAATTGCACAATTTTTACAAAAATTGAGACTAAATTGGGACAAAAATTTAAATACAGGGATCAAATTGAAGATGAAAAAATGACACCCGCCATAATACTGACAGATGACATTGTCACCGTCACATTACTCTATCGCTGCCACGTGGTACGATATCAGTGTGACACATGACAAAATTTTTTATTTTTTAAAAACAAATTCAAACAAATAAATAAAAAATAAAAAATAAAAATTCAAAAAGTCCAAAAGCTGATACGTAACACCCCTTTAACATTGTTACTGTACCACTAACGAAAATATTTTAAGATAAAAAATTAAGTCAAATGGATATTTTGTTACGACAATAGAAACTAAATTCATAATTAAACCTTCATCAAACAATGTTAATAAAAGAGTAGTTCATAATAACCTTTTTTAACAAATATGAAAACTATTCTAAGAAAATAAAGAACTACGCACCATATTAAATAATTGTGAAAAAAAGATAGGGTTAAGCCTAAATTAAATATGTATTCATCGGGTTAAGCCTAAATTAAATATGTATTGATCGTGTCTCATGCCTGAGAATCAGATAAGGGCGAAAAAAAGAAGCGTCTTTTTGAGATTTAGCCGTTGATGTATACTTCTTACAAAAGGAGAATCATAAATACAATAAGATACATTATTAAAAAAAAATTCCTTCACACGACAAGTTTATTAATAAACTTATTAGTAGGTGTCCAAGTTTTTCAAAAGATCAAATTGGATGTTCAGGGCCATAAAAATTACCCTATTTTTGTTAAGAAAAGGAATAAGCTCATTTTACACGTGATCGTAATCGGAGAAAAATAAAGCTGCAGCCGCTGGATAGGGTCAGTGACTCGAACACACACCAGATCTTATCTACTTTATATTATTATTATTATTATTATTAGCTTTGATTTTCAGACCAAAACAACGTTGTTGTGGTTAATGACACCTGTTGCACCTTCAGTGAAGAAATAACTTAACAAAAAGTTAGCGTTTTATGGACGATTCAGAACTCATTGGTTTTGGCAAATTTTACAATTTATATTTTACAACGAAATAGTACAATTTTTTATTCACGGTTCAGATTTTAACCCCAATCAATGTTTCTTCCCCTAATTTTTAATTTAATATTTTATAATTTTATCCTTTCTCGTGTTCCCTGCACAGAGCAAGATACGAAAGATACTTGTACACATACCCAACAAACTCTCAACTCGAAAGCCCGAAAATTTTGAACTTGAAGAGAAGGGAGAGAAGAGTTTGATCAAATTCAAGTTGAAATCCGTTTTGGGAAACTATTGTATCAGCAAGTTTTTCACATCATAGACATGCCAACCAAGTTTGGAAGATTGGTCTCTTTGGTTTACAAGAGAGGATTTTCCACCTCCACCAGCGTTCAAAAGGGTGCTTCTGAGCAAGGTGTGAAATCATTGAACCTCTGTTCTGCAATTAATCAGGCTCTGCACATTGCCTTGGACTCTGATCCCCGGTTGGTATCTTTGTTTATTTATTTCATGAAGATATATCTAGTGAGAGTGTGAGAGGTGATAAGAGTAATCTTGATCTTACATTCCAAGATGTATGCTCAAATATTGGTATAATTAGTTTTAATCCTTATCATTCATTTCAATTGTATAGTTTAAATTCAGTGATATAGGGATCTCGTACAGTATTGACTTTCACCTAATTTGTTTGTTTTATTTATTTGTTTTTCCTTTTCCTTCATGTGTAGAAACAAACAGCTTGGAATTAGTTTTGTTTAGTTATTTTTTCAAACTGTGTTGAGTTGTTGTCTTATGCTTCGATTTGTACGTAGTCTGCTGGAATTTGTATAATTTCAAGTTAATGTAACTCATAAATTATTCCAGGTGATGATGAAATGGTTTGAAGCATGTCCTTTAGCTTTAGGAATTTCGGTGTGTATCATTTGCATTGTTTCCCTGTTATTATTCTGAAAGGTGTTTTCCAACTTTGATACCAGAAAATAGAAAAAAAAAACAAAAACCATAGGAGTGGAGGACAGAGGGGGAAAGAAAGCATTGGACTGTAACACTGTAGCATCTAACATCATTCCAAGAAACATTCAATTCCCAGAGTTTTTTCATTTTCATTTTTACTTTTTGTTAAAACTTTATCTTTATTTTAGATTTGGGGCTTCTGTTAAGGAAATGATTTTGTATTTTCTATAAAGGGCCTAATAGGGAAGTCTTCAAATAGTTGCTGGTGACCCCCAAGTCTCAGATCCCTTGTGTAGAGCAATATTTTGAGATTTAATGGAACAGTGAATTGTTATGTAAGCCAAACTTTGTTAGCAAAGGTTGCTCTTGGATGCTTCGTATTTCAGCACTCTATTAAACAAACTATGTTGAAGTAATATTCAGATGCTGCATATCTTGGTAGAGCCTTAGCGTGTTTGAGAAGTTGTTTGATACTGTTTCTTCTAATATTAACTTAGTAGACAAACTGAGTTTCTGTGTTAGATGTCGTACTTTAAGGTTCTATCAGTTGCACTATTATGAGTTGTTTATGTATAGCATGAATATTTGGTGTACTTCCTTATCTTCTGTTGCACATGATCACAGTTCTTATGTGTTTGGAGAGGATGTAAGCTTTGGTGGTGTCTTCCGTTGCACAACAGGATTAGCAGACCAATTTGGTAAAAAGAGGGTTTTCAATACTCCTCTCTGTGAGCAGGTATTTAGTTTTATAATTTCACATTGCCTATGTGCTTCCTTTTTCTTTCTTTCTACCTATCTCCCATGTGAATGTCTGTATATTCAATAAGCATGATGAAAATATGGTTGTAATATCACACAAATCAGAAGTAAATTCGAACCTCCAAGATGATTTTCTATCACAGAAAGGGGAAAGAAGCTTAAAAAAGAGCATTTTCTAGAACTTGGTATGATGGAATTTTACTCTGAAATTGTGTTCAAAGAATTTGATTGTGCATTTTACTGTATTTCTTCTTTTTACACTAAGTATCTTTCTAATTATTTTTGTAGTTTTTATATCCTAAGAATTGACATAAATGTTTCTACTGCAATGCTACTCCCAGGGAATTGTTGGCTTTGGTATTGGTCTTGCAGCTATGGTGAGTCTCTGAGATTAAAATAATTCATTCATATCTTTGTTATCAAACCTTACTACAATCTGATACATTCAAGCTATTTATATATTTTACCTGACAGGGAAACCGAGCCATAGCAGAAATCCAGTTTGCAGATTACATTTTCCCTGCTTTTGATCAGGCAAGCTACCTTCCATGGCTTGGTTTAGTCAAAAAGCCTCTTATGATCAGTAATTGACCAATTTTAGTTTCCAGATTGTCAATGAAGCTGCCAAATTCAGATACCGGAGTGGGAACCAATTTAATTGCGGTGGTAAATTTCTTATACTGCTTCAATTTGAAGTTTGGCTCATCTCTATCTTCAGTTCCTGCATTCATTTTTTTTACTCATTTATAGGTTTAACAATTAGAACCCCTTATGGAGCTGTGGGCCATGGTGGGCATTACCACTCTCAGTCCCCTGAGGCTTTCTTCTGTCATGTTCCTGGTATCAAAGTATGCAACTTTCATATGGACTTCAGTGTGTTTGTCAGAACCTTAATTTCCTTCACTTCTATTTCTTGTCCATGTTGTTCAAATAAAAAGACACCTACACTATAGTGTGTGATTTTTCAATAGACTATATAAATATTCAAATTCTAAACTTAAGGTAGTGTGCAAGGCAAGAAAAGTGTTGAAATCCATGGCAATCATAAATTGCTCACTTGTCCAGTTAAGAAGATTATCAAGGTGAGTGGAATAATAATGACGGAAAAATCATTTCAATGAAGTTGAAGACTAAGTTATTCAATAACGATAACATATAAAAGGAAGATTAAAGTTTTTAATGTATAATATGGTAAAATGGACCGAAAAATATTTAAGTGGACTGCTATTTTATTATAGAAAAGGTGCCTTTGACCAAGATGCATTTAGATAACATACTCTCAAAGTCCCTAAGGGATACTCTTAGAAAGTGAGGTTTAGATCTAATTCAACCTCATAAAAATGCATTATAAGTTGAGGTTTGTATTCATTAAATATATTATAATTTAGTCATATCTCTAGCACATCACCTCACACCAAAAGTTGGATGTCTAAAACATGGGAATAAATATTTATGGAAGGTTCAATAGTAGATGACATGATAGACTCAACAAATTTCTCTTGGTTATATTTTACGAGACATTGTGGATTTTAGGCATAACAAAATTTCATAAAAACCAGTTTGTTAGATAAGTTTTGCGTCCATTTTCATATTATAATTTAATCATATCTCATGTCTACTTGATGGAATCTCGAATATATGCTCACATAATATTGTGCTCATACGTAAAAAATCGGGTGCGTATAATCTGTATGCTTGATCTTAAGATGGAATGTTGCATATGTTTAAAACACTTTCTAGAATTTCAGTAGGTTGAAGTAGAGTTGTATACTTTATCCATTCAGGCCCAATAGAACCACAAGTCATGGTCTCTCAATAGTTTTGCTCTTTCTCCCTGTTCCCTATATTTTCATTGATTTGGATTCAAGTTTGTGCCAGTCTTGTGATTGCATAAGAGCTATAGAATGCCACTCATTTCTTGTGGGAAAACAAAATTTCTTTGAATATTTTGCCTTTCTTAGATAAGTACTTTTTCCCCAAATGCCTTAACTGAGTTTCTTTGTAGGTGGTCATCCCCAGAAGTCCACGACAAGCAAAAGGGTTGTTGCTATCTTGCATTAGAGATCCAAATCCTATAGTATTTTTTGAACCGAAGGTTGTTTTCTACCAAAATAGCCTTAAATTATGAGCACAGTATGCACTTTTTACGTTTCTAATATGGTGATTCATGGTTTCAGTGGCTTTATCGTTTGGCCGTAGAAGAAGTACCGGAGGATGATTACATGCTTCCTTTATCTGAGGCTGAGGTACACACCATTTGTCATACTGAATAAAAGAAAATTTTTGTTCAACACTATTGAGACGTGATTCTGTGAAATTGAAATGTGTATTCAGGTGATTCGGCAAGGAAGTGATGTAACCCTTGTGGGATGGGGAGCTCAATTATCTATAATGGAACAAGCTTGTATTGATGCGGAAAAGGTAAGTGGCTGTTGCACTGCAACTGATAGCTCTTGAAACATGTATCCTGCATCACACCATATTTTTGTTCACTCCACGGAAAACTTCCCAAAAGGTTCACCTGAATAGCATCAAACTAGAACTATACATATACATAGGGAATCTAAAAGGTATCAAGAGCATCCTATTCACTAGCTCATAAATTGTGTTTACACAAGAACAAGATTTAGTTCTGTTATGTAAAAGAAAGTTTGACATTTCAATTTCTCATTTCTGCTATAATATATTACCTGTATATTAGGAATTCAGTTCTTAAGTGGAGGCCTACATTTTCATCTCTTAAGTGGAATTTAATTCTAATGTTATTATGAGATTCTGCAGGAGGGAATTTCTTGTGAATTGATTGATCTGAAGACACTAATTCCTTGGGACAAGGAAACAGTAGAAGCCTCAGTTAATAAAACAGGAAGATTGCTAGTGAGTATACAGTTTACAGAATAATACTGTAACCTGGTTTGGTATCAACTCACATGATGCACTGATGTAATTTGTAGGTTAGTCATGAGGCTCCTATAACTGGAGGTTTTGGTGCTGAAATCTCAGCTTCCATTGTTGAGCGTTGCTTCTCAAGGGTATGCTTATGTATTTTTATGTATACCACTCAAAGTTGGACTCATTAATTAGAATGATTTAGTACCATGTGCATACAAGTGTAGCTCCAAGTCCATAGGAATACTCATATATATCTGCAGATTTTCCTTTCAAATGCTACTCTCAATAAAGGGTAATTTTTATTTTCATTAGCCTCCTCAACACATTTTCATGTAGAAATCTCAAAATTCATGAAAATCCCACCTAGAGGAATAAAAGATTGAGAAGAAAAAGAAAGTGGTTCAAAGATTTTATATGATGGTCCTACAATATTTAGTTTATAGTTTTAATTTTTTAAAATGAGATGATGACACTTGTAGGGTCATAATGTAGTTAATGTCATGTTTTTAGGTTATATAAATGTACTTTTCTTACCCATGGAAAGGGGAGAAAAGTATCACTGTTACCTAGTCTTTTAGAGAAGTTTAGCTTTCCTACGTATCAATATGTATGTATGCATATATATATATATATATATATATATATATATATATATATATATATATATATATATATATATATATATATAAAATTTTTAAAATAGGTTTGCTCTCACTTATATACTGTAATTTAACTTTATTTTTAGTTAATGTGGAATTTCGAACACATGTTTTGTGTTTTTTTCGTGGCACAGTTAGAGGCCCCTGTAGCAAGAATTTGTGGTCTGGACACTCCATTTCCTTTGGTTTTTGAACCTTTCTACATGCCAACAAAAAATAAGGTAACATGTTTGTTTACCTCAAATTTATCTCTTCCTTTCGTCTATGCATCATGTTTAAGATCTATGTTTACTAATACAAGCTTGTCATTCATTGAATGCAGATATTGGATGCAATAAAATCAACTGTGAAGTACTAATGAACTTAGTCACCATATTTTGGTCATCTATAAAATCTTGATGCCACGGAGTGATTCATTAGTAAATAGCACGATGGAAGTAGGTGGTTATGAAAAACTGTTATATAAAAATATTAACAAAAGAACAATGGGCATACACATGTAGTGCCTTTAATTTGAAACGAGTGATCTCCATCAGTAAAAATTTCCTATGATAAATAGACTTTTTCTCTTTAATTGATTTACCTTCATAATGTGTATCCAAAAACATTGACACTTTCATTTATCATCCAACTAAAACAAAACAATGAGTTAAAAAATCCACAAGTTCTTACACCAAAACTTAAATAGATGTATAGAATTTTAGACGATAGTCATTTTCGAAGTACTTCCTGTTTGAGCATCCGAAATTTAAGTGATGATAGTAGTTTGACAGCAGAGGGCATTGGAAGAGTGGTGCTAAGAGATCATGATGGCAGAGAAATCATGATTGAAGAGGTACTTTATGTACCTTGGTTGAAAACAAACCTCTTAAACTTAAGTCAGTTACTATAGAAAGGGTTTGCTATGACAATGGGGGATAATTATCTCAGTCTTTTAGATGAAAACAAGAAGCTGGTTATTCAAGCTTTTACCGGTTATTCAAGCTTTTACGGGTTGAAATGAGCAGTGACGGACATACGTGTATATCAGTGTATATCTAGGTGTGTAAGTGCAACTTTGATTTTGTTAAAATTATTATTAAATATATATAAAAAAAGTTATTCTATTTTTTTTAATTTTATATATTTGAATCCGTTGGCAACTGTTTAATGATAGATTTATGTGTAATTGAGAGTGTACAAATACACTATTTAACTTATTTTCATTGATTTAGAATCTTAGATCACCGTCATGAATGAGTACATTTAAGTATCAATGTTTTGTCACATCAGAGAACAAAAGAGAATGGTTGTGACATCTTCGATATGAACATCTAAATTTTAGTGATTTGTATCAACTTGGCCATGAAAATATGGTTTTGGAATTGTCTCGGGTAGAAATTCCAAATGAAGTGTGCAATGAGTGTGTTCGGTTCGTGCAAATGAAACGTAGGCTTATTATATTATTGAAAAGAAAAGCACAATGTGCAGCAGTTCAATAAAACAGTGAAATAGAATATCAGCACTCAATCTATTCTATCAACCATTTGCCTTCTTTAACTAATGCTCTACAATTCACCTGTACCAAAAGATATTCCAGCCCGTATTAGAATAGGTAAAAGAAGAATGATCAGGGTTTCAGGAAAGGAAAAGAATAGCAGAGAGACAAAGCAGAGGGGAGCAACACCTGGACTGCCTTCACACGTAATCCTTTAGCTGTATATTCTCTTTCCTTAGCCTAGTGCCTTTCCTGATTTTCCTCTCACCTGGATCAGCAGCCACGTGTCCACTCTTTCTAACAACATTTGGCACTAATTTCCCTTCTTTCTTGACACCTGTTACATTGCCCTTCTCATCGAGACAAACCTTGTCCTTAAGGTTGAACAGAGGATAAGAATCAACAATGTCTTGAAAATCTTCTCACATAGCATCCATGGCATCAGTGTGTTCCCATTGAATCAATACTTGTGAAACTTCCTTGTTAAGTCTTTTTATAATTCTGACGTCCCACACTTTAACAAGATTGAGGAGTGGACCCATCTCTGTTGATGTAAGAGGTAAGGGAACATAAGGCTGCGAAATCACTCCTTGAAATGGTTTAAGTAGTGCCACATGAAAAACCGGGTGAATCCTTGCTGATTCTGGTAGTTGCAACTTATATGCAACCGTGCCAATCTTCGCCAACACTGGAAAAGGTCCAAAATATCGCATTCCTAATTTTTGATGCTTCCTTAAGGTAACAGAATGTTGCCTATAAGGTTGAAGTTTCACCAAA
>Ga0214542_1003146_pt1 | contig 34010 bp, 25 predicted proteins | sample CNSS1metaG_FD_160096 | JGI IMG/M metagenome (GOLD analysis project Ga0214542, IMG submission 160096) | Root nodule microbial communities from cowpea collected in UCLA plant growth center, Los Angeles, California, USA - CNSS1 | ecosystem: Host-associated > Plants > Roots > Nodule | place: USA...
CTCTCTATTTATTTCATTTTATTTTTAATAAATATACATTTATTTTATATATTAACTTAATAACATTATACTATTATCATCTACTAATATAATATCATTCATATTTAAAAAATACACACACAGGCGCTATCGCGCCTGTGTTTACACTAGTATATATATATATATATATGTGTGTGTGTATATGTTAATTTACGATTAAATTTGTTTATCTTTTATTTTCTCTTATAAAAAAATTATAAAAATATACTCCAGTGGTTTGGTTGATTCTGCTCAAAATGATGAATCTCTTAAAAATCACTCTAATTCATGGTTATCCTTCAAAACTAGAGGCCTTTCTCGTTTATGTTCATCTGTTTAATGTTTGAAAAGATTGTATCTTGAGTTGGTAGATATAATCCTTGAAATTTATTGAGAATATTATTATTATTTTCTAAAGAAAATGATAAAACTTTAAAGTTATTTATTTTCAATTTAGTTTCATAAGCTATAAATTTTAATTCGTGAAATTTGGAAAAAAGGCTTTATAAGCCCATTTACAAATCTGGTCCATCTAAGCTCATAGGCGGAAAGGTTACTCAATCGGTGCAAGACAAGCCCATTTCCTATGTCTATTCATTCATCCATACCGAAAAATTAATGTCATCTTGAGAAAAATAAAACAAATTATATTTCACCAAAAATAAGTAAAATGTATGATTATACGTTTCAATCATATGTCAGGATCAGATTTTTGTTTATTTTTAAGGTGTGGGAAATCAATCACTCTTAGTCTTGTCACTCTGATTTTTTTTTTTTAACGTAATTGTGATTTTATTTAAAGAATATTCTAACATTTGAACTTTAAACGTGACTTTCATGGCGTAAATTCCAAATCCAATTCTGGAAAATTACTGATATAGTTATCAAAATAATGATATTTGACGTCGTTAGAAGGTTCTCCTTTTTTTCTTTTTTTTTTCCTTTCTTGTTTATTTATCATATATACCTTAAAGTAATAAATTACTCGATTAATTTCTACTTATAACCTATTATTCAGCCGTAATTTTATAATTAATCCTCGGTTTCAATTATCTCTCCAAATAGAATTATCTATTAAACCCTTGTTCGATGAAGGAGTGAAAAAGAACAGAAAAAGAAAAGAAAGAAAAAGTGAGAATTTTAATTATAAAAAAAATAAGAGTGATCTTGATTGTTTTGAAACAATAAAATATAATTTATAACTAATGTGCTATTTCCTTAAAAATATTAAAAATATAATTTTTTCTTGCCCAAAGCATGTTAGTTGTAGGAAATTATTATGTTATATGTGCGAGAGAAAGTTACTCAGAGAAAAGTCTAATTATTCATGATGACAATAATATATTATTATTATTATTATTATTATTATTTTGATAGCTGGAAGAAGTTGATAAAGTTTTCCATGGTCTTTACCAAAACAACAAACTTCATAGCCGCCATTATAGAAACCATTGAACCCATTCATCACCTTTCTCAAATTCTTTTTCATTTCCATAACACTGTCAATGGATTTGACTTAGCTGTTGCTAGACACAACTAAAATAAGCTCAACACAAAAACAGAAACAAAGAAAGAAAATACTAATAAGTTTTACACCTAATTATATCACATTTTAAACAAGAGTTTTCTAAAATACCAAAGTCTTAAATTTAGTGCCACGTGTGAGAATCACGTGAAAGGCTGTGAAATTATAATGGCACACACAGATGAGTGACAAGAACATGGTAGTCAGAGGGTACGCAATTCAAAGCATTTTAGGTTTTGCAATCCCAAAACAAAATGATGTCGTTTTGCAAGTGACCTAAATTTGGTAACACGGGTAAACCTAAGATTGGAATCGTGTCATGCACTTTAACTTTCCATTCTTTACCGAGAATACAAGGTCTGAGATTATTTTTATTGGTTCCGATCACTCTGTCACGTGCCTCTGCACCTCAACTTTTGCCTCCCACGTGATGCCAACAACGTACAAAGTTCTCTTTGTGAAATCCTAAGAATATGTTTCTTATTGATGCACCCACACATAATTTTCAACACAAAGTTGCCTTTAAAAACCTAATAGAATTATTGAAAATATTTTTGCAAATATTAGTGTATAATCAATTTTATGAAAATGGTGAAACAAGTAAAAAATGCCATTAAAATATTAAAACAAATCAAAAATGCCATGAAAGTATTGTGACACAGATACTAAATGCTAAGCTATTGCTAAAACAAATAATAAACGTTGAAATAACACTAAAAAATCATTTAATTTTCTTTTTGCTTTCCTAAGTTACAACAAACCTTTGACTGGTAAAAAGAAGAACATTTGACATTCGAGCTTGAAATTTTCTAAATGCTAGCTTAGTTTAAGTGCTTTGGCTGTCAAACATTTGACTGGTAACAAATCTTTAATGTTTCATTGTTCAATATATTAAAACAGGGTGATTTATGTTAGACCAAAACAAGTCTAAATTATGTATCAGAAGGCAAAAAGGTTGGTTGAAATTAAAAGTAAAAAGCTAAACTTTCAATAAGAAAAGCAAGTTTGTAATTTGTAAATGTAAAAACTAATAGCAAAAAATCATTTTTGTTTCATTAGTGATACTGAATGTTCCAAACAAACGCAATTCTTGGATTCAAAAGATCATAGAAAATGCAAAAGCCTAAAACATTTGATCAGTAGAACTCTGTTCACCCCCAACAGAACAAATAATGCAAGACACAGGTTTAGAGAAAAAAAAAAAGGGTTTTCCACACCAAAAAAAACCAGAAAAGTAAAACAAAAAAGAATCATCAACCAAACAAAGCATTGAATAAATGGTAATAGAATTTCCAGAATGAAAACAACCAAGTTAATATAATAACTATATCAGCAGTCAAGAGTGTATCTCAGGCCATATATAACATAAATCCTTATGGACATCAAGCAGAAAATCCCCTGAAAACGAGGTCTTTGAGTTCACAAAGGATACCTAAAAAACCTATATAGACCTATACTGCATTAGCTACAAGAGAATAAACGACACGTGTCCTTAAGCATGTTACTTCCTCTGACTCCATGAACAACACCACGACCACCATTCCTGAAAACAATCCACAATCAAGCACAATAATAATAGTATTAGTAATCTACATTCACAAACATGGAGGGATGGTTCCGCCAAGAGGGGAGCACAATTGTTTAGATCGAGCGTTTAAAACTAGGTCAACCGTCAGCTGTTGGTCTAGTTGGTCTAGTGATAAATGCTCGATCTATCAGAATCTGAATGAGAAAAAAAAAAACTACCTTGTAGCTTTATTTACATAAAGGGAGATACAATGTTGCTCAGAAAACGCCTGCCATTGATGGCAGATCGTCGAAGCTCCAAAGGTTCAAAGGGTTTCCAGCATCTTGAGTTGCATCAGTGCCTAGCAGAGAAGCCAATGAAGCATCACCCCAGCTTCCATCAAACAAAGGGGCCTCGAAGAACTTCAACTGGGATTCAATGTCTGCAAGCTCCTCAGAAAGTGTCTTTGCAGAATCATCTTGCACAGGCATCATGTTCTCACTGTCTTTCTTCTGAATCTGATCCTGCACAAACTGAGATTCACCCTCCAGAGTTGCAGAAAGCATGGATGAGATCTCAGGAGTTCTTGGAACTTGTTCACCCCATCCAAGGTCAGAATAATCAAACGAATTGCTCGAATGCTCAGAACTGAAATAAGCAGTAACATCAGTAGATTGAGTAACTGGTGAGAACTGAACACAGTTTCCAGTGAACGAACCAGGGTTCACATACTGGTTCACCACTGGCTTCTGTTCCACCTGGTTGTAGTACTCCTCCATATTGTCACCAAAATTGAACAACTGGTTCATTTTCGGCTTCAGGTTTTCCTCTGGAATCACCTTGAGGCGTTTCGAAGAAACAGCTGAAGGCTCATCAGGGAAATTCACCTTGGCCTTCTTGCCACGGATCCTCCTTGCCTCAGCATCATAAGCTCTTGCAGCTTCTTCAGCAGTGCTGAAAGTTCCAAGCCAAACACGAACACCCTTTCTTGGATCACGGATCTCAGCAGCCCATTTTCCCCATGGACGCTGACGAATTCCTCTATATTGGTTCTTCCTCTTTCTCTTGGCACACTTCTCAGCTTGCCCTTTTGATTCCACAGATTTTACAGTTGTTGATCCTTCAATAACAATGTAACAACATGATGAGTTTAAACAACAATCGTTTCAATTTCATGGATTAATCAGCGAGAAATCTAAATCAAGCAAACATTGTTTAGCAAACAAAAAGGCAACAACCTAGCAGACCAATAACCAAAGAAGTACTAAATGAAATGCCAAAATTGGATCAACTAATGAACAATTAATGAACAGAGTGAACCATCCTATGCAAATTTATAGCACCCATACTAGGGTCAACCATGCGATGATTTAAAGCGTAGTTGAATTTAAAGCGTGATTTTCAAATACAAAATCAATCCAAAAGGCACATGCAAATGAATTCCTGCACTGATCTAGTCAATGATCCAGCCAAAGCCAAAGGAAAGAATACTGTTCCTAGATTTTTTATCACCCAGAAGAAAAAAGTCCTAAAAGTTTTGCAATAAGGTGGAGTGCAAAATTCAACTTTACCAACATAACAAAATTATCAAGAGTCCTAAAGAAATTGTAACTTTGCTTGAGATGATTAAACAAGCAACTGAAACCAACTTTAATTGGATCTACGAAATCATACCCCGATACATACGGCTCTATAGTCAATTAATGTAATCCCCAAATTTCATCCACAGTGCATAGACATAACAAGCCCCAAGATTACAAAGATGTTCCATCTATTTTTACACATAAATTTCATAAAGCATATAAATCTCTTCAACGCTCACAAGATCCACAACGATTTCAATAAAACCACCTATGCCGGGCCAACTCCAAAAACAGAATCCCCAGAAGAATAAAAACAAAGGAAAATTAACATCCCAGAAAACCAAACATCAAAAGAAATTTTCTGTAAGAAAAAAGTCAATTTCTTCGACAGTTTTTTGTTTCAAAAACGGCACAACCATGAAAAAGTCATAACTTTTCCATCACTCAACAACCAAAAGAAACCAAAGCAACGAAGCAAGGAATGCATGTCAAACCGAAGCCACAACACAACTCCGGATTAAAGAAAACAAAACAAAACAACAGAAAAACAGAACCAAAAACTCAAAGGATGATATCAGAAAGTAAAGTTACCAGGAGAGAGAGACTTAGAAGTCTTGTTGGGGCGAGAAAAGCCAACGGGCTTCTTCACACCAGCCATCATCAAGTCTTCCTCTTCATCCTCATCATCATCATCTTCGATTTCAGAATCATCCTTGAATTCTCTGAACCCCGCCTCGAAATCATCGTCCAGCAGCGGCTTCGAGAACCGCTTCCTCAAATTCGGCCACAGGATGTCGGGGGTCACCCGTCGGGACCGGCCGGCAGGCCCCGCCGGAATGAAGTCGGAGATAATCGCACCTCCACACATCTCAGATCCTTGCTCTTTCGGTGAAAGTTTGAGACTTTCTTGTACCCAATGAAAAATTATCCGAGAAAAGCCAAAGCTTTAGCTCAATCAATGGAAAGTAACAATGGTTGTTGTGTCTTTCTTCAGGGTTTTGTATAATTGAGTTTGGTGGGAGGTGGGAGCTGTATAGTATAGTATATATACACAAAAGAATGAATTTTTTTTCTGGGATGAGGGCAGTGTTACCGTTTAGCCCCTGACAGTGGCAACCGGTGAATTTTCTTGTTTGGAAAGGTAAACGGTAAGGTTGATGTTTTTACTGGTAGTGCTGTCAGCATTGATCATGGGAGTGGATCACACGTGCCAAACACAAGTTACTTTTGCAGTTTATTACATTAGACAACGAGGAAAATGAGAAGATTGTAAAGTATAAAACACAAATGGATTACGCATGATTATATGTTATGTTGTTGGATACTTTTTTTTTTTTTGGTAGTGAGTAATTAGCAGTTACGTGTGTACAATGCATGGCTTTGGATAAGAAAATGTTTGGTGAGTGACGTAGAGATTTCTGGTGATATAGAAGAGATATTATTTTTTGTACATTTTAGGTTTAAGGCAACACCACATTCATGAATAATAGTACATATAAATGTTTATCACCACATAAAGTTTCGTGATAACAAAATGAAAACCATATTTGGACATAGTTATTTATGATATTTAAATTTCAACGGCGAGATAGTTTTTAATTAGATTGATTTTACTACAAGGTTTTCAACCATAATATGTAAATGTAAATTTTTATTAAGTAAATTGATTTAGAAATAGTATTATTATTTAATTCGCCGTTGACAATCTTGTAATATCTTTGTAAGAATGACATGATTCATAATTGCGCTTTAAATAAAAAAAAAAGTACATTAAAAGGATACAAAATTAAACAAGACTTTAATTTAATGGAGTTTATTGGAAGAGTTGATCAACAACAACTCAAACTTTCCTTAAAAAGTTGTTCATTAATTTCTCTCGAATAGAACAATATCGGAATAAATATGCATGTAAAGATATTTAAAAATTTTGTGAGTATTAATTAAGAAAGTGAAATATTGTAGAAGAGGTGTTATTAAGCACACATAAAAACAGAAACTTGTAATACTTTTTTTTTTCATAATTCATTGGTTTCAATTTGATTGTCCTTTGTTTTTACTTTTTTTTATTTCTTTTTCTAACAACTTCTCTCTTCCTCTTTTTTATTTTTCTTTCTGAAATTTATCACACTTTATTTTTTGTCATTTCCAGAGTCAAATTGTATTATACATCAATTAACATGTTTAAGTTCATTTTCATTCGTTCAAATTGTAATTTAAAGTGTTACTTTTTTTAAATATTTGAATTCACTTTGCTTGTGTTTAGACCAGTTTTTGTTTGGTCAATCCAGAAAAATAACTCTATCAACTAGTTTAACTAATGAATGAAATTTGATAATATAGAATTTTGGAGAACTTTCAACTCTCTATAGATGGCTTTTTTGTAAAATAGGGTCCATTTGATGTTAAATTTGTAAAGTTGAGTCCATTGAATTTTTTTTTGTCAAATAGGGTTAAGTCGTTAGGGTGGAGGACGACATTACAGGTGAAGTCGTCCTTCACCCAACCGATTTCTCTATTTTTTTTTTAAAGCAAAGTTGTCTTATGAGAGAACGGTTTCTCTTTACATGGAAAGTGAAGTCGTCTTTGTACATGACGACTTCACTTTTCCTTTTTTTTTTACGGTTTCATTTTTTTTTTTCGTTTGTGATTCTGATCGTAAACATATGAATCACAGTGGTAAAAGCCAACAAATGTGTCATTCTTCACCATTTGAGAAAAGAAAAAGCAATAAAAAAATCCATGCCCTCTTTGGGGACTCGAATATCTCATTTTTCATGTTAGTTGTTAACATTGGTACTGATGATGATTTTATAGTGAAGAATCATGATTATCAGATCTGTAATTATTTGGTAATGCAAATGTGTAAGTTTAATGGATTATACACAAAACATGATTTCATTTTATGAAATCCAACGAACAATTGAATCTATATATGGTTGAATTTTTTACTACATTTTCAGTGCCTAACTTTTATATGTATGGTGAATAATTCAGAAACTTTGGAGCCAAGTGTGAAAATTCTTAGCCTTGCAATTAAGGCTCCTCACAGACATGATGTTTATGTAAAAAAAAATGTAAAAAAAGAAAAGAAAAGTGAAGTCATTATTCAAGAGAACGACTTCACTTTTCATGTAAACAGAAACCGTTTTTATATAAGACTGTTTTGTTTTTTTTAAAAAAAAAAAAAGAAATCGGCGGGGTGGAGGACAACTTCACTTGTAATGTCGTCCTCCACCCTGACGACTTAACCCTATTTAACAAAAAAGATTTCAATGGACCCTATTTTACAAATTTAAGGTCAAATGGACCCTAAAATACAAAAATGCCCTCTATAGATATTACTTGAACTACAAACTTCCAAACAAGAAAATTATTCCAAAGTGTAATTCTTTTGTTGATTTGTATATCAGGGATATTTATATGAATTAATGAGTTGTACATTAAAATGAAATTGATATTTATGTTGATTTTTGAACTTGACAATGGATTAGAGGATCAAAATGAGTATCATTAACTATTTTTGAGTAATTTGCGTTTTTGTTTTTGCTAGATATTAGATATTAAAATGTATTTTAAGCTTTCTAAGACGATTGAATTGGTCAAAAATAGTTTTGTTTTATTGAAACTTCATAAAAATTTACTATTTTTTTCATATTTCACTTGAACATTGCGAGTTTTTACTCGAGCAACAATTAAGTACAATGACTAAATCTTGAATGTAGAAAACTATCATTTGATCACTTAAGTGACAATTATTTTTACTCTTGATAAAAATTTTATTCAATTTTTCTCATTTTGTTGTGCACATATTTGTTTATTTTGAAAATTTTCATTTGATCCAACATAAACACATGGTTTATTCATTATAGTTAAGAGTCTTTGACAAGAGACTTGATATATTATAATACATGTGAGATAATACTCACCTTTGGAGGACATGTCACCATGATTCTTGTATTTAGTTTCTAGATAATGGACAAATGGGACAAATGGGAGAATGTTAGAAATTTCTCAAATATGTGATATGTGGGATAATATGAGGTATTTACATGGTCAATTATTTTCATAGATGTGATCAATTTGTTAATCAAATTATAATTGTTGCATAAATTTTGATATTGTAATCTCACATAATTGACAACAAATTATAACGGTAACTACTATGTGATGGACAGAAAACTCTATAAATTTCACAAATACTTAAGTGATTTGTATTTTGTGTTATCAAATCTGTTATCTTCTACCGTATATCATACCATCAAAGTTTAGAGAGTGGATGTTTGAAACGAAAAACACATTAAATGATTCTTGTAACAGTGACAATGACTGAAGTTGAGTCCTTATTCCTTTTTCCACATTAGTTTTACAAATTATAGAATTTTCTTAAATTAATTTTGAATATGACAAATAAAGTGGACTTTTATATTTTTTCTAAAGATAGTCTATAAAATTAACTTGTGTCTAAAATGCATACTTTGAGAATAAGTAGAGAATTATGCTTGAGATAATTATGTTTTGGATCAATTATTTGAATTATTTAAAACTTGAATTATTAAAATGTTTTTGGAATTATTATTGAAATTTTGTTTGATTTTGTTTTTAGGACTGATTTCTCTTATATTCGCACTCAAGCAAATGATTTGAGAATTTTCGCTCATGCAAAACTAAAACTAGAACAGAGACACAACCCTTATTATTTGTCTATTTTCACTCAAATAAAAGATTTTTTACTCAAGAAAAAAAAGTTAAAAATAACCTTGTTTTCAACTATATTTTTGTTGAAGACAAAATAATATTGTAACTCAACCTAGTTTCTACATTAATTTTGCTTAAGTAAGCGTATTTTCGTTCAAACTATTAAAAATGATTCTCGTTATTTAACCTATTAAATGTGAATATTTCTGTAAATTGAATATTAGTTTATATACATGATTGGTTTATGTTTTTTTTTTAATGAGTTATAATGTATAATGTTTACTGATATTTTGTACGTTGAATATCCTTGAAGTACATATCTATATATGGTTGTTGAATATTAGATTTGAATAAAAAAAAATTGTTGTGATTTGTTAATTATAGTTTATCACTGTATATTTTTAAGTTAAAAAATGGTTTCAATAGTTACTTGTATGTGTTGTGTGTAATGAATTGCAATAAATATATTATGTGCATGAAGAAAGAAATATAGGTGAAGAAAATGGGGGAGTTTTTCTGTTATATAATGTATATTTAATTTCATTCTTTTTATACAATAATTAGAATTGTAAAAAAAAAAATCTATAAAAATTTAGCGTAGTAAAAGAATATATAGACATGAGTTTATGTGTTTCGGCTAGGTATAAAAAAAAACTACTTTAATCATTTCATATTTTTAAAATCCCTTAATAAATATACTGTTAATAACGCCGTCAAGATTAAGACCCTTGAGTTGAACGTGGTAGACTGGTTACCTGCAACCTACTGTTTCGGTAAGAGAGTAGTTTTACCCTCACAATCACGTTGAAAAGAATAAAAAAGAAAAACAAAATGTGTAAAGGGCAATTTTGTAATCTGACAATACAGTTATTACATCACAGGACCTCAAAGTTGATTTCTTTATTTCTCGAAGGCCAATGCTTAAAGAAGTATCACTTTTAATATATAAATATTTTTATAGTGTGAATTTATTAGAGGTATTATTTTAATACCATTATTACTATGTAATTAATAAAGTAGTAAAGTAGTTTTAATACATGCTTTAATTAATATTTCCATTTTGTTTATGCTACGACTTTATTACAAGTATTTATTTAATGTATAAATTTTATATGGTAAATTAATTACTATAATTTCTTAGAGGCGTTATTTTAAATTGTTATTGAAAATTAAATGCAGGGCTAATTTTTAGTAAATTTTAAATAAATATTTCAATTTTTATGCAAAATATTAATTAAAATTTAAGAAACGTGATAAATGTCTTGTTTCCTCGCTCTCTACCATAAATACTGAATAGTGTATTAGAGAAAAATGTGCATTGCCATTTGGTAATTTAAAATAATAGTTAAAAAGAAGAAAACTTTCTTTTCTGCAACTAGAGTACCAAATAGAATGCGAATAATCATATTTTACATGTATTAATATATGATACTTTATGATACTATACTAATGTATAACATTAAACTATTTAATTTATAAATTTGTAATATTTTTATATTAATAATAATAATAAATTATAATTTTTTATGTTAATAATTTTGATACATATAATTTTATTTTATATTCACACAATAACAAGTATTTTTAATAATGAAAAATAACAAGTTAGAAAAACAAGTCATTTGAGTTATTATTTTGGTGTTATTCTTTAATTAAGATTATACTTTTATGTTGACTTTAGTACAAATTGTCGAAATAAAAAATTAATTTTAACTAAAATAAAACTGAAAAAAAAACTATAAAATAAAAAAGTATGTCCAGATTCTATCTTTCATTTAGAAGAAACTAATACTAATTGAACTTGACATAGACGACTAGCTTCAATATTAAAATTGTACTTCTTGTATCTATAATTTATGTGAGTTTGTAATAAGCATGTGCTAAAAAACATTGACTTTAATTTAATAAATACATCTAATCATTTTAAAAGTATTGAAAAGATTTATATTTCTTATGTAGAAAAATTAAAAATAAAAATAAAACGTCTTTGTATATGCCAGTTGAAAAATAAATTTTTGAACAGTTTAGGAATTTCACTCTTTCATACAAACGTTTTCATATTTAAGTCGAATAAAATAGCCTATACACCTGTACTGTAATTATTTTAAAAGTCATATAAACAATTAATTTTAATTAATTGATAGTTTAAATATTTTTCATAAATGTGTATCTTCTCTTGACTCAAACAAATACAATTTAAATTAATTCATTTTATTAATCACATTAAAATACATTTTTAACAGTCGTTGATTAGAATTTTATATTGAAAAAAAAGGACCAACTCATCGAAAACGTTGTTTGAATTAAATTGAAAGAAGATAGTTGTGGGATAATATTCAAAGTTATAATTAAGTCGTATAATAGTTAATTAATTTTAGTTCAATTTCTTTAATGCGAGGAGATATAAAAAGTAAGAAAACAAAAAAATATTTAATTTTATTTTAGAGTAATAAATATGTATTTATCAATGTTAAACTGGTCAAATATTAATTTAAAATAATTAAATACCAATAATAAATAGAACCATGTCTATTTACTGTAAAATAAACTTACAATAACTTTTCTCAATAAACCAAACTTAATACATAAAAAATTATTATAGATTTAGACTAATATTTTTTTTCGACTGAGCAAACATGCGACTTATTATGCATTAATACTTTAATTTAGATTATGATATAAATGTATTTATATTTTTATGTATTTGTATATAATATTTTAAAATATTAGTATTTATCGGTGAACCGTCTAATTTACAAAGAAGTAATATTTTTATGATAACAATAATTTATAATTTTTTATTTTTTAACATTTAATAAATATGATTTTAATTTAGATTCACACAATAATATTAGATAAACAATAATCTCTTCATGACTTTAGAAAAATAAATTATCAAAAAATTATACGAAAAATAAGATAAAGATACATTGAAAAATTTTATTTTATAGAAATAACTATTTTAGAAAAACAAAGTCGTTTCGATATATATATATATATATATATATATATATATATATATATATATATATATATATATATATATATATATATTATAAATATAAATATATATTTAATAAAAATACAATTATAATTTTTTATCTATTTTAAATCTTATTCTTTAATATTAAAAAGGGTTTGTGTCATACCCATAAAAGATGAGTTGAAGATAGAATGGTTATCTACGAATAAAAATAATTATTATTGTAGGTTGTCGACTTAGCGAGATATGATGTCAATAATAAAATATAATGCACTGATACTTCAACTTAAATCATGTATTTGTGTCTGATATTTTAGGATATTTTACTAATACTTATCAATGAAGTATTTAATCTATAAAACAATAATAATTTTATGGTGATAATGATTTATAAATTTTTATGTTGACAACTTTAATACATATGATTTTAATTTGGACTTACACAATATCAATTATATATTTATCATATTTTTAAGAATTATTATACATGTTTCAACATGTATATATCATGTATCGTATCCTATTGTTTTCAAAATAAATGTAAACGTATCAGATACATGTCGTATATGATACACATATCAAATCCGTACATCATAAATAATAATTGTAAAACCCTTCTTTTAAAATAAAAAAATTATTTTCCCTTATTTTATCATCTTTAAATTTTTGTTCTCCTTATTTAAGAATTCCAATATTAAAGCCCTTCTTTAATTCTCTGAGAACTTTTAATTTTAAGTTAAGTTGAGAAACTTTGTGAAGAATTCATTTTTAGGTTTTGCACTAAGTAAGTGTTATCCTTTTCTCTTTATACTTTTTTTTTTTTTTTTCATTTCCTTCTTTATAGAAATACATGCATGGTTTGAAATTGATGTTCGTTAGAGGGAAATATACTTTTGTCTTACTCTTAAGTATTTGAAAAATAAGTTGGATTCTTTGAAGTGATCAAATGAATCTTTAAATGATTTTTTCGGTGTTTTTAACTTTACCTTCCTCAATCCTTAAATTCCTTAAAAGTGTGAGAAAAATAAGACACTTAAAGTTGGTTTTATCGCACATCCCAATTTAGTATGGAGAAAATGAATTTAATGTTGTTTTGGTTGGTAATTTTACATTTTATTATTTCAAAATTTAAAAGCTACCACATTCTTATTAACGTAAAAACAAAAAAGAAAAAGATAGTCGAAAGTAACTTCTAAATTATTTGAGAACATCACTTGAGTGAATAAAGCTTGTTGAAGTGGTTTTTTTTTATGTTTAAAAAACATGCTAATTTGTATTTTTTGAAATAGATATTAAACCATTAATAATTTTTGAACAACAATGATGAAGAAATAATAGGAGAAGAGAAAGATGATTTACTAATATTGAATTGAAAAAAAAAAAAAACGTTCTAGGTGTAGTAGATATTGTTGTAATGAATATTCATTCACATTTAATGTTGCAAATAGACTAGGTATAATAAGATATATACTTAACATTGTCTACTTGTGTTTTTTTAAAAACGTTTATTGACCTCTGCATCACATAACATCATTAAATACTTGCATGGATATTAATACCAAGTAATTTTTATAATATTTTGGATGGTAATAACTAATTATTTGAAGAATTAAAATAATTTGGATATGGAAAAAAATATATAAAAATATAAGGATTAAATATGTTTTTGTCCAAGTTTCAATGAATTTTGGAATTAGTCCCTTTTCGAAACATTATATCAATTTAGTCATTCATCTTTATAAACACGTGAATTTAGTCATTCTTATCAAATTTTGTTAAGTTTATTTGACATTTTAAACGCATTTTATTATAATATTTGGGTTAACATTGAAATGAAAATATGTCAAACGGTGCAAACAATTCAAATACTATCATGAAATGCGCTTAAAACGCGCTTGAAACGTCAGTTAAGTATAACAAAAATTGGTTAAAAAGACTAAATTCATGCATTTTTTAAGATAAAGGATTAAATTGATCAAAATTTTTGAAGAGGGATTAATTCTAAACTTCACTGAAATTTGAGAGACAAAACATATTTATTCCAAAATATAAATATTAGTTAAAATAATGAATTTTTTATTGAATATTAAATTAAAAAAAATTGGGGCTGTAAAATTTATTGAAATCCTAATTTTATTGTAAAAATTTGTTTCATATGTAAAAGAAAAAAAATAATTTTGTAAATCATGTTAATGATGTGTGGCAGAAAACATCAAAGATCTAAGAAAGTTAAAATGATAGGTTTTACACAAAATAGTAAAGTGTTTAATTTAACATATTATTCTAGAAACCAAAACTTGAAGAAGAAAATACGCGATAAAAAAGTTGAATATAATTAAATTGATTATTTTTAATAAAGTTATACATCAGATAATGGAATGGAAGAAGTAAATAAATTAAAGTAATGTCACGGCTTTCAAAAAAATAATTGAGTGTAGAAACATGTTTTGGAAGTGGATACACTCTACGATGCTGTTCAGAATTTCCATCTTATATATACGGTACACCTATACGTAGTTGTCAGACATTGCCTGCCACGTGTAGTTTCTATGTCGGCTTCTTATGATGTGTTTTGGGTATAGATAACTTAATTTAACAATCTAAATATATATATATATATATATATATATATATATATATATATATATATATTTAAAAAAAACGTAATTATTTTTAATTTAAAAAAAAATGTGTGAACTTAAATTCTTCACCATATTTATTTATTTATTTCATTAAATTATAAAAATAATATAAATTTATATGCTTTTAATTATTTTTTATTGGAATACATTTTATTTTATTAAATATTTAAAATAAATTTATTTTTACTTCAATATTTTATGATTTTATTTTATTATTGATAAATACTGTGATCCCTGTTTTTTTTTTCTAATTCATCAATTTTTACTCACCGGTAAATTTATTCTTTAAGAGAAACAATCGAATTAACTGATGAATCGAAAAATATTACAAAAATGAAGAACTGATTGATAAATTAAATATGAAAAGATAAAGATAAAAATCAAGTCAAAGAAAAGTTAAATAAAAAATACAAAAATTTATAAATATTTAAAATTTAATCAAACCTTCTAAATTAAAATTTTATCATCATTCAAGTAGTTTAATGTTGGTAACATTATTTAAAAATTATATTTAGCGTAACAAAATATAACAAATTTAGAGTTATTTTTTAATCTTGTTGATTATATATAGTAATTAAAGTAAGAATGATCTATATTGTTTTATCAGTGAATGATTTACATATACTTTAAACATAAATTGAGTATTTAATCTACATTTATAACTATAACTTATGTTATTTTGTTAGATTTAAATAAATATTTCCATAATGTATAGAATAAAAGAGTGACAAAATAAGTGAAAAGAATATGTAGAAAATGAATTAGTTATTATTTTAAATGGATGAAAGATTTGGACTTTGGTGATGGCACATTGAGAGTGTTGGCTTTGGATTTTTCTTTTAATTTAGCTATCGATCACTCACAAAATTTAACATTATTTACATCGACACGCGTGATTCTTCATTTGCAAATATTTCATCATTAACTGATAGCAACAACTGATATAAACGTATTGCTTGGTTTGTACGAGGTAAACAATTTTAAAACAAACAAAAAAAAGCGAAAAAGAAAACTATGTGAAATGCTCTTATTCATTCAGTTTCTGTAAATTAGCAAGTTTTTTTTTTTTAATATTATATGGATATTCCGTTTCATAGAAGAATCAAATGATTTATTTATTTTTTAAATAAGTTAAATTGAATGTGACTTATTAATATCTTAATTAAATGAATTTGAGGTAAGTTGACCTAAAATATATTAATTACAAATTTTTATTATTTTCTATATAATTGTATATTAAATTTAATTATGTAGGTCGACAATTTTATTCATAATTGTTTGAATAATTTGAATATTTAATTTATTTATTTACTTAGTTAACATCTTAACTTTTAACTATAATTTTTATAATAATGTTTGAAAAAATAGGTCAATATTTTGATTGTACTTTTATAAGAAAAATAACAAGAGTTAATATGTTTTTATTGCAATGTAATCAATATATTAAATGAATTGAGAAAACAAAACAAATTTTAAAGTGAGCCAACTTACCAATCTAACAACTCGTACGGTATAGTTAGGATTACAATTTTTTTACAAAAATGACTTATTAATTGATTCATTTTGTTGAAAGTTTCACATTGATTAGAGATAAGACATTCTCATAGTATAAGTGGGATGGTAATATTACCTTATAAGTCAATTTCGTGGGATTGAATTAAGTTTAAAATATATTTCTTAAATAGTATCAAAATCCTAAAAATAAGATAATATTATAGTATATAAGTGACGTACGAACCTCAACTTATAAACCGATTTTATAAAATTAAGTTAGATTGACTAACCCATTTATAACTAAAGGATAAGTAAACCTGTATATTTGAGAATCCTAATTTTGGTGCCTCCAATTTACTATTTTATCTCCTATTTTAAAAAAAAAAATATTTGATCTTCCTATAAAAGAAAAATATATTTAACATGATTTGTGTTTTATTTTCTCATGTTTATTTCTCGTAACCAAAAGGAGTAAAAGAAAAAAAATACATTGAGACACGAGCATATAAATGAGGAGTCACAAGCACATGCAATTCCTGAATCGTGGGAACCATTTGTCAAAGAATTGGTTCACTCCACAAAGTTTCCACAAAACGTGGTCAAACAGTTTGAGATGCAATCTTCACTCATCATAACTCAATCTTTTTGCATCATAAATAATATTCAACTCAAATTGACAATTAATTTAGTGTTTCAGACTATAATATTACGTCAAATTGATGTTTACAATAATTAAAATTGAAAAACGTTGGTTATATTACATATTATTAATTAATTTGCTTTTAAAATAAATATAAACAGTCAAATTGACCTTCCAAATAAAAAAAAAAAAACTACGAAAACGCACGCAATCCCTATGCCCGAGTGTATACTCCTTTTACTATAATAAACATCTGCAATTAAAAAAAAAAGAAACTATTTATCATAATTATTAAAATAAAAAAAAATTGTTAAATGTATATTATAGTTATAAAAAAAAGTTTAACTTTTGAATCCAAATTTCAAAGCACGGGTAACTACAGTTTGACCTTATCTGTTTGGACACGTGGTGGACACGCTTCCCTTTTTAATTTAATTTTATCACATTATATATATATTTGGTGGAATAAATTAAAAAAAAAAAAATGCAACATGATGATGATGATGATCCAGTGGACAAGTGGTTCTCATATAGTGACAGTGTAACGCAATGTTAACAGTGTTGACTTTCTCTGGTGTTGCTGACTTACGATATGACTGAGATTTGAACGGCTGTGATTATTTGATGAAACCCCATAACTGGCGTGTGGACCCTTGAGGCCCATAGGGGCCCACTTATTAGGTGTGTCCGGAATAAGGGCAAGAAATGGGTGGTCCATGGGCTTGGTTGGAAGTTAAGAATCCAATAATATAATGGCCCATGCCCAATTGATTGTATATTTTATTAGAAAGAGTGTTGTGTGATGAGATTGAAGTAGGAGAACGAAAGTGGGAAAAAGATAAGATTCATTTATTCATGTTTTGTTGTTGTTGAAATTATTAATTGATTGTAAATAATTCACTACGATCCAAAACAGTGAAGTTACATGTGAATGAAGCTAACCAAACAATCTCATAAATTAGGTTTTGTTGTTAATGTTCTTTAGGGAGTGCCTTAGACAAGAGGCTATTCATGTGATTTTTAATTTTAGGAAAAGGGTAAAACTAGGTTAAACAACCTTAGTTTCTTTTGCTAATAAGATAGGTTAGGATAAATTTTTCCACAAAAAAAAAAAAAAATTGGTTTTTACAATGTTACCTAATTTATAATTTGTCTCTAGTTTTAGCTTGTTAAATTTTACTGTCTGTGATTTTGATCTTTAATTTTTAAACACCCGCAACTTGTGTATGTAAATAGATTTTAATTACGAAAAAAGATTTCACCCTTTTGTTACTTGCAAAATAAAAGGAGTAAGGAAGAAAAAAAAAAGGTTACAAAATAAATTCATATTTCAATATAGATAGTAATATTTAACATAAACTTATTTTGAATTCGTGTTTTCAAGTGATTGAATAATTGTTTTAATTTATGATGTTTTTTGCTGGCTGCTTAAACAATCATTGTTAATCATTATTGAATTATAAAAACAAAAGCTTTAAATAGTTTATTTTAACATTTTATGTAATTTAGGGTTCGTTACGAACATAAGAAAGTAATATTTTCCCTAATCCAGAGAAAAGTATAAGCTTTCAATATTGCTGCATGTTTATAATCCTGACAATTTTTACGTCACAAGTAATCATATACTTTCATTCGACAATAATTCATTAATATAAATTATTTATATATAATGGAAAAAATAATAGAAACCTATATATATAAATTTCTTGATATATGGTCAACTTCTACTTAGGATTAGTTGATAAAGTTGATGAAGTTGATATTTTTTTAAAACCCATTTGTCAGATACTACACAACAATCACCTTAATTAAGACAATGCCATATAAGAAGGTTGACCTAATTATACTTCTTTATGGATTAAAACTATTTATTTATTTTTTATTTGAATTGTATCAATCGAGTTTTTTTTTTAATATTATAAATATGTGTTTGTTTTTTCAGTTTTAAATCTGTTAACAAGATCACTCACTATATACAATCACAAATGAATTATTGTAATGTTTCCAAAAATTAGAGTCCAACATGTTGTTAATATTTTACTTAGAGAGATTAAAACCACACCATCGTATTTAAAATTAATATTACAATATAAAATAACATATTTTTACCACACCCAAAAAGCTAAAAATAAGTCAAAAAATTTATTTATTAATTTTAAAAATTATACAGCTAAAATCAAAGGTTTGACTAGTTTATTTTGTTGAAAATATAACTTCAGCCTCTTACCGATTTTCTTTTCATCATGCCACTAGATTGAACAAATTGAATCGATGAGAAACATCTTAAGAAACTAAAATGTAAGTTTTTAAACTCATGAAAATAAATCGAAGTAAAATATTGAGACTATGAACAAAACTATGGTTTAAGAAAAGGTATATTGATTAGAAAAGAAAGGGAGCAAGGAATGTTCGAATTTGGATTCTCAGTTGAATTTTTTGTATTGTTGAATTTTTTGTACTGTTCTTCTATTATGTCTTTATAATACACTGATTACCACTCATTTTGATGTTTTAAAATATATTAAAAAAATATTTAAAATACCAACAATATAATTTTAGTATCCAACAAAAAATAATACAAAAAAATTAATAGAGAATATGTACTCCTAATATTCTTTCCAACTGAAACATAAACTAAATAATTAATTAGTAGAAAAAGTTAATTTCACCTTGGAAAAGCAAAAAGAAAGATGCCCCAAAATTCACACAATCGCTTATTTATTGAACAGTAATCACTGTTTATGAAGAAATTCTTAACATTAATTATTCATTTGTATAGTTTAATCTATTTTGATGGCATTGGACAAGTTGTTGATGTAGTTGATATTTATTAAGCCTAGTTGGGTCATTAGGTATAAGACCAAGTTCAACTAATCTAATTAATTAATTTCCAAACTCTTTGATTCCATTGATGTGGAACAGTGATTGATTATTTGTTGCGTGGGTGAGAAGGGGACACTCTAAGCTTTTTTAAATAAAATACATGTTTTGTCCTTTTCAGTGTTACAATTTGATGCAAAAATCCAAATTACCCTTACCAAAATACATTATTAGTCTTCCTCAATTTTTGTTGGTCCTACACCAATCTTCCACTTGTATTCATGAAAGGAATAAACTTCAAATAATTTACAAATTAATCAAATTGAAATAATTCATTTTTAATTTGGATGAGGTTAACTCAATTTAACACTAATATAAGTTAAAAAAATTATGGTCTATTAATAGTTAAACCTAAATAACAAAAAGTATTTACACTAAATCATACGGTCTCTAATAATGGATTTTGTATTTTGTTTTATGATATAATGACATTAATTGAGTAAAGTCTTGAACATAGCATATAATAAATATGATTTAGGATTAATGATGAATCATATAAGATAATAATAACTTTATGAAATAAAAGAGTATAAAGATAAGATGAATGGTTGACACCAACACATATGTCCACAACCACCTGTCATATCTTTTACTTTCTCAAACACGTTAATCCATTTTGCCGATACCAAAATTTGAAAACACGTTTTATACTCGCATGGTTATCTACAAAGAAAAGAAAAGAAAAAAAAAACTATTTGTATTAGTTTTTATGTATGAAACCGAAAAGAACATGCAGTATAATTGAGATTACAATTAAAATATTAGAGGTTTATTTTTATAATATGTAAAAAGGTAATGTAACAGAAAATTAAGAAAAATATGATGATTTACATTATTTTACTATTTTGTTCAATAATCCTATTAATCTGATTATATTAAGATTATGCGTGAAATCTAATTTGTAAATACTGTATAAAGATTTTACCATTTAAATATCAATTTTGAAAAATTTAAAAACGAAAATTCTATATATAAAGAAACAAATATATGTGTTTAATGGATGATTACACGCTAATAGTTTCACTAACCTGAAATTATGGCTCAATGTAACCTATTTGAAGATGAGTTTCGGTTCATTTAATTTGAGTTAAGATCTTATATCCTCTTCAAAAGTAATTTTTTGAATAATTATACTGCTCAAAATAAAATTATTTAATAGAATGTATTTTACCAGACATGATATTGTATTTATCATCGTGCATGGTAATATTATTTGTTTTAAAATGTATTATAATTGAAGTTCTGCAATATTTTTATTCTCCGATTTAACTACATGTAATATTAAAATCAATATATTTTATTAAAAACATCAAATTAATGTGTCGTATATTTTAAAATCAGTTTTTTGTTTTTTTTTTTTCAAATGCCCTTTCCTCTGTGTTAGAAAAGGCCTAATATTTAAGAAATTAAGTTATTTTAATTTTAGAGAAAATTTTCAACTTTTAAAACACCGGTCGTTTTAATTTCTTATTAGTAAAACAATTGAAAAAAAAAACAAAGTAATTTACCTTTTATAAACTGAATACTAAATAATTAAATGCTAAAATAATCGATAATTACAACCTCGGATGATATAAATAGCAAGTTTGCTATCTTAATTTTATTACTCAAATTTACATCTTATCACTCATGATAATTGATTACTTTCCCAACATGAAGATGTCTTTTTTCTAATAACTCGTCTAAATGGACTTGCAATATTTTGGGCTTACAATGGATCCAAGCAATCAAATTACATGTAGTGGTCATTGATTATATATATATATATATATATATATATATATATATATATATATATATATATATATATATATATATAATTAAAATATAAATTATTCTTATTATTAACCATTTTCTAAAATATGTTTAACTATATTTCAACATTCACTTTAACGAAGTTGAAAAGGTAATGAATTCGCACAAAAAGATTTGGATTATACTATATTTATATACACATACTAATATAAATTAATTTAGGTTGAGTTTATATGTATGCAAAAATTAACGTAACCTATAAAATAAAATAATTTGATTACTTATTTTTAGTAATTTTATTATTATTTATAGCGGGTGTTTACTAGATTTTTGTTATTTGGGCATTGCAAAAACATCATTTTTTTTCTTTCGTAAACGATAACAATTTCGATGGGCCTCAGACTATAATTTTTCTTCCTACTCTTAACACTTCCAAAATTTCTACTTGCACTCCCATTTTCTTTAGTTTAACTGTCATTGTCAAAATTACCCTTTCATATAAAAAAGATGTATGAGAATCTTAAAACTTATTATTTATCCTCTTCCTAATTTTAATGTATTTTTGTATTGAATGTTACATTAATTTTTTCATTGTAAATTTAAGTTTAATAATTCTAAAATTATTTTTTACCAAATTCTTGATATTGTGCATAATATATATATATATATATATATATAATACAACATCAAATACACATTCTTTCAAATATTTGCAATATATAATAAAGAAAATGTTTCATAATCAGCCGTGTATGTATTTGGGCAGCATCCATTGTGACCACAATTTTTGAGTTTAAATTAAAAATGCCTCATCTACCTCTCTTATTAAAAAAATTTCATTCCTCCAAAATTTATTTGTAGTGACTGAACACTCCAATCAAAAATTGATCAGGGACACAATCAACCAAACCCTAATGGGAATATAGAAATACCCCGGAGAACAAAACCTCATCCCCCGCCTAAAATACGATTGATGACTTGAGAAAGATATTTAGTACGTCATGTCGGCCTTCTACTCGTTCTTACAACAACATGGATTCTGGATTTTCAATATAGCCTTTGAATGCTTTTAACCATTCGGCACCAATTGCACCTGAACAGAACAAGTGTATATTGTTGGCATGCTTTACCAGAAAATTAGCTTAATTTTGAGTAAAAAAACATTGAAGATTAAGAATGATTACCATCTATAACACGATGATCACAGCTGAGGGTCACAGACATGAAAGAACCAAACTTGAATTCTTCAGCACCTGATCCCGGAATGACCCTCCTCTCAGCTGCTCATGTAATCAGCAACATATGAAGATAATCATTAAGAGAAAAGTGATTGCAGTTGATATAAGAAACAAATGGGAGAAACGGCAAAACTGTTCTTACCAGATCCAACTGCAAGAATGCCCGACTGAGGAGGATTGATGATTGCACAGAATTGTTTGACACCAAATGGCCCTCCCAGGTTAGACACTGTAAATGTACCTCCCTGTAATGCAATTCAACCCAAGAATTTATAAACCAGACCAAGAAGTCTTTATTATCAGATGAATAAAAATAGTGTGAAACTCCAATAACCTCATAATCTTGGGGTTTCAAGCTGTTTTCTTTAGCTTTCTTTGCCAATTGTTTGACCTCCTCCCCTATTGTAGAGAGGCCTTTCTTGTCTGCATCCTGCATATATTATGAATAGGTCAAAATGATGACCTGTGATTGGAATATAAGCTATAGTTCTGTTTCAAGTACTAGAAAGAGCCCTTGCTTACCCTGATAACTGGAACAAAGAGCCCATTATCAGTCTGCACAGCTACATTAATATTCACATTATTATACCTGCACAAAAACAAAATAACAAACTTAACACTTAAAGTAATTCACAAATTTGAAGGCAATACTACATAAAAAACTAAAGACTTACTGGTGAATATAATCATTTGCCCATGAACTGTTACATTGAGGAACTTTGCGGAGAGCCAATGCAGCAGCCTAAAATAAAAAGCAGAGGTATAAAACTTAGTTACCTGTACTTTTTTACAAATGCTGGCATTGAGGTTTGAACTTGAGTGATAAAATATATTCTTGATTGAATGAAGTATCAATCTATCTCAATATGTTTGGTTTTTTCGTGAAATATTGAAGGCAGGATTTAGTGATAAAATATATGACCTTTGTTTTACTAAAATCTTTATCATTTTAAGGGATTAATAGAAAAATCACAGGATTTAGGATTTTTTTCACATGACGGATCATGGCTACAGTATTTTAGCACGTTAAGGTGATACATCCTATACCATGGAAGACAGAAAAACCATTTACATTGCATCCAAGGCAAGCCAAGCACCCAACATATTTCATATTCTGCATAATACTATTTTGCTCACAATCTGTTTAATAAAGTTATTCTTTGAATTTGGTTCTGTTTTTACTGTCTTATAGCTTGAATTTATATTTGATTGAGTATTTCTCTCACGAATATAAATTTTACTTTATTTTGTATCATTAAATTTACACAACAGTTGGCAAGTCCTCGAAGTAACGATATTTAAATACTCGTTGAAAACATTTCAATTGGTGTGCTGCCAATTGTGCAACCAATAAAAAAAATTACAATAGTTGAGAATGGATTCTCCAAAAGCTAGCTCAAAGTATTAGGAGTATTTTGAACTATTAGAACTGATTGAGAATGAATTAAGCCTTACTAGACTATTAGACACCCGTCATGCCTAAGATTGAACATCATGACATTTGTTGGAATGGACGTTTGTTGAATGCCCAAGTCATTATAAGGAATATTTTGGCCATATACCTAGTGATTGTGAAACCTCAACTAAAACTACTCCACGAGATAAGAGGGAACTTTCCCATTTATTACAGGTGAACATGTAAAGCTTCTCAATCATTCTCGCCTTAAATTTCATAGTCTGTTAGAGAAAAGGATTTAAGAGTAAATGATTTTAATGTAGCAAAAGAGAGACAACAGGGGTCCCTTCTAGGAAAATTGGTCCATTTAACTCAACACTTAGACATTTATTTCTAAGCTAACATCACAAAAGAGAAAAGTCATTTAAAATGATTTTAGCTGTCATAAAGCATCCCAACTTATTAAGCACCAAATCACCAACAAAAAAGACAAGAAGAGATATAATGTCAGATAAAAATCCAATACCTTGATTACAAGGTCATTAACTGATATGCGGGAGCCACCAGAGGCTTCTTGCAATGAATTTAGTTTGCTCCGCAAACTGCAGACAAAGTGTTCCAATTATCAGAAATATGCATGGTAGGTAAAACTTTCAAATATAGATTGTAGAGACTTACCTCACGAGTTTATCAACACATGCATCCACTGTTAAATAGTAATGAGGGATAGTTTGCTTTGATAATAATAGCCGTGAAGCGGTGACCTGTAAAAATACATGGTTTTATTCAAAAACATCACTCATGCTTACACAACACAACATATATGAAGATCAGAACTTACAGAGAAGTGAACACACAGGAGAAAATAAAATATGCCAGAAGTTATGAGAAAAAGTACCAAGAAGCCATACGAAACTATGTTCACAACAAAATTAGAACATCATGTGACATGGTCCAAAAACTTGTCTTTGATTTACAATTGAAACAGAAATATAATCTAATAGAAGTGCAGGATTTCTTCATCAAATTACCTTCCGGATCTGAGAGACAGGAATGTTGATATAATCCAGAGCTGCATCTGTTGTACCCTTGGCCTTTGAGGGTGCGGAAGCTTGACTAGAAGCTGCATCAGAAGCTAAAAAGGGGTTATAATATAATCAATTTAATCAGCCACACATGCTAAGAAATCCTAGAGCAAGCAAGATAAAGAGAAGAATTCTCTAGCATAACAATGAAGTGTTTCCACTATACTATGCACAGAATACAAACAAATTAATATATAAAAAGAAAGAATTATACCCAAGAAATCTTCAATATCAGCCTTCACAATGAGTCCTTCATGTCCCGTTCCTTTAATGCTAGAGAGAGGTACCTACATCAGTGAGGGAAATATATTATCTAGGTCTTTTCCTGAAAGACCTTCAACCATATAACTTGTTATTGATAACTCACATTTTTCTCTTCAGCCAACTTTCTAGCAAGAGGACTAGCAAATACACGATCTCCAGATGGAGTTGGCGCACTAGGTTTGGAAACCTTTGCCTCAGGTTCTCGAGCAGACTCCTCTGCCACATCCTTCTTTGGTGGGGATGGCACAGATGTTTCTTTGGCAGGAGGTGCACTTGGTTCAGATGCTGAAGGTTTGTAATCTTTAAACTGGGCAATATCCCCCTCATCTTCAACAGTGATGGCGATTACCTATGAAAGAAATTGTTCATGTTACCAATAGTGACGCCTTCCATATGTCAATAGTGTCCGGAGTGTAAAAAGTCCTTTTCAAAAAAGAGAGGGGAGAGCCAGAAGATATCAATACCTCACCAACTTTAATTTCTTTTTCCCCATCTCCACGAACTATCTTGGCCAGATAACCTTCTTCCATACTTTCCATTTCAACAGTAGCTTTATCCTTCAAATGAAATACATTTATATCAATGTTCGCATAAGAACCTTAACAGATGCATTTTATGTGCCAAGTCTCTAGTACAAGAACCATACAGTTTCAACTTCACAGAGCACTTCACCAGGAGAAACTTTATCACCTTCTTTCTTCAACCATCTTGCAATGTTACCCTGTATATAATTGCGAATTCTTTAGGAGAAACCAAGACCCACTATATGAGAATATCATTCGTCTTAGAAAAGTAGAAACCTCTGTCATTGTAGGTGAGAGAGAAGGCATTCCAATTTCCTGGTGAGGGGGTAGATCTGAAATATAATCACCAGTGTTGCTGATTAAATCAATAAGTACACTATTATTTATATAGTCTCAAAACATAACATTCTATCAAATAAAACAAAGAAAAGGGGAAGCTTAAGGAGAGGTGTAAGACTGTGCAAACTTTTGGAAAGATACAATTCTTGTATCCTAAAAACTATATTTTTAAGTAACAACCCAATCGAGTGCATGGCATCTCCTGTAAGGAAACACAAATGATAGAGAAGGATAAGCTGTGGCATGATGTGAAAAGACTCAAGTGTTGACAAGAAACATTACATTTAGTCTATTTTTTCAGCGAAGGATAGAGAAGGATAAGCTATTTTTTCAGCGCACTTACACAACGTGCTTGGTGCTTGACCATCGGTTGCTTTTACAAAAAGCACAGTTCTTAACTGGTAAGAACTGCACTCAGTAACCAATGGAGATGCCCTTAGCATATTATCAAAAAACCCCATTTAAAACAGTTTCAGCTCACTCCAAGGTCAAGAACACTAGGGAGTAGTTATAAACTCTGGCCAAGATTAGCTGAGGTAGCACTACATTTGCAATTCGCAACTGAGTACATTTCTCCTTCTATTTATAATTTACACTATAAAAAAATAACATCACAGGAGAAAACATGTTGTGGGTTAAATGCAGCCTCACATGTCCAACACACAACTTCCATTTCAATCAAATTTCAAAATTTAATTAACAGCCCAAAGATCCATTAGCCGTACCTGAGGCGGACGCATAGCATCTCCTTGACAACACCTGCGAACTTCTTTTTGAGGACACGGTTGATTGAAAATAAAAAAGTTACTGTCAGTCCCTTTTGAAGCAAGCCATATTCAAGAAAAAAACTAAAATTACTATAACACAAAGTGACATACTGTGAAATCTCTCCAGTGAACCCAGACCCGATAATGGAAGCCCTTTTAATGCTAGCCATGGAGATGTTTATCTTCTGCGTACCAAATGAACTTTTATATCAAAAAGAAAATACAAGTCAGGTGAAAATATACATCTGCCGAGGAAGTGAAAAGCAATATAGTAGGCAAGGGAAAGAAAGGGAGATATTGAAGGCAGAAACAAATAAAGATTGTGATATATTGTTTAATTTGGACGTAAATTTGCTCTACTCACAGTAAATCCGGTGACCCGTTCAAAGGCACTGCTTCTTGGTGAAGACTCAGGGTGAGTTTTCCACACATCTATACAAATAACCAGCTACAATTATTAATATAGAAAATAAAACTCGAGGGACAGCATTCACCAGGCATTCAAATGACTCCCAAACAACAGAATACGCTAATATCACTTCAAACCTTCCCCAAAACAAACTCTACGGTCACACTTATACTTGCTGCTCACTCACAAACACCTTAATTTTGAAAACACCAATTGGTTGTCAATCCAACACAGAATTCCAATATGAATTCAGTTGCAATTGAGAAATAACCAAGAAACCAAGTTACCGCGGCTCCGAGAGGATTGAGCATCACCGGAAAACCAACGCGCCAAGAGAGCGCGCTCGTGGTGCAGCAACTTCGAAGTATTTCTCACCTGAAACCAACAGAGAGCATTAAATAAACAGAAAACAAAAAACATGCCGCCGTGTGCTTGCATTAAAACGCGAGAAACGATGATGGTAGGCAGAGACGTAGAATATGATATACCTTGGCTGAGTGATTGAGTAAATGCGATGCCATCGCCGCCGATGAACGGAAGAGAAATGGAGAAATAGCGACCCAAGAAAGAGCGGGTTTTAGGGTTCGTTCGGTGATAGATCCGATCAAATATATGCAAATGGCATGCTATGTGGTAGCAACTATGGCATTGGCAGCATACCAGCCAACTCACAACTCAGGAATTTTTATTTTTTTTTCTCTTCCTGTAACTAAATTCTCTGCCTTTTTTATTTTTCTAATCTTATTGTTTTTTATTACTTATTACATGTGCGTTAAGAGTTGTGGTAATTGTAAGAGAAATACAATAAAAAAACATCTAAATTTATTTTACTTTTCACTTGTTTATTTATTTTTGTGAATTTCAGAAACCTCACCATCTAAAATATACGAAAACAAACACCTCTGGAAGATATCCTTATACCCATATCTAATTTTTTTTTGACATCTGTCCAATTTTTTGGTTTTTTTTGTCATTCTCTTTTTTTAACTTTTTAAACATTTCTGCTTCCCTTTCCACTCATCTTTTAGGTTTTGTGGCTTATGAGGATGACTTATGAATTTCAAAGTTCTTTCATCTTCTCTCCCTCCTACACAGCCTTTTGTCTTCTCTATGTTAGGAATCCAAGTATGAGTCTAAGTCCCACACTGACCAGAAATGAGAAAGTAGAGCACTATATAAGAATAAAGACCCATAAATCCATTGTCTTAAGGTTTTTGGTTGAGAGTGGTGTCAGTGTCTTATGTGATTAGGCTCAGATCTCATTGGTGTTGTTCTCCCCAGTGAAACCTCCTCTGTAAAACCTAACAAGTGGTATCAGAGCCGGTTTTGCCGATGGTTAAGTCCCTTGAGGGTCATTGCCTTAAGGTTTTGGGTTGAGAGTGGTGTCAGTGTCTTATGTGGTTAGGCTCAGATCTCATTGGTGTTGTATCTCCCCAGTGAAACCCCCTCTGTAAACCTGACACTCTCCCCCCTAAACACCCTTTCTGCTCCTCCTCCATTTTTTGGTTCCAAGAAAAAAAATGATTTAGTTATTTTGGTTGATGTATGTTGCTTTCACTTTGGTTGATCGTGTCGGATGACGATAAGGACGAGCTTGGGCTCCGGTGATGGCGCTAACTCCAAGTTTTCGTGTAAAAGGGTATGTTTTTCTTTTTTTTTTGTTAGTACCATTTGTGTGTTCTAGACTTTTCTAATTTTTCTTATTCTTCTTTCCCTCTGTACCTATGTTTCTTCTATTGAAGAGTAGATCAAAGACTTTTAAAGACCCAAGACGAAGTTCTCAAGGCAGAATAATGAAAAATCATTATTAAGAGGTTTTATATGTAAAAATGTTTGATTTTTATTATTTCCCCATTTTTTTGAGTTTGATTTTATTAATTCTTTAGAGTTACTTATTTCTTTTGCTTTGATCAAGTATGATTTCTGAGTTGGCTTTCGTTTGTTTCTGTGACAGATGTCTCCAAACAAGCTTTACATCTCATATTGTTCTGCTTCGATGTTTTATTTTAACGGAACAATCTTTAAACGGTTAGTATGTATAGTTTCATAACTTTGGTTATTCTTTTTATCATTAAGGTTTTCATTTTACTAATAAATTTATGTTTACGAGCTCTTCATGCCCAGATTTTATTCCCTTTTGAAGGAAGTTGAAGAAAGGTTAAATCTTTAAGGTATTTGAAGCTTTGAACAAGATCTACGGCTGATCAAGCAAGTATTTATTCTAAACTTTTCAAACATGTTATTGACTGCTTTCTAAATTTGAATCTGTATTATGTTTTAGGAGTTACTCATGTCATGGTTTTATTTCCTTTTGCAGAAAGTTGAAGAAAGGTTAAAGCTTTCAGGTAATTTTATTATTATGACAAACCCAATCAGTATTTGAAGCTTTGAGCAATATCTGAGAGAAGTCTCTTAATCAAGTAAGTATTTATTCTAACCCATAATTATAATGTATGCATGTGTCTTTTAGATTTTAGTTTAAACTTTTTTTAGACCACTAATATGTTTATTATGGTATTTTATGTCTTTACGAGTGTTTTCTTAACCTTATGCCTTTATGAGGGTTTTAGTCTTCTGATGAGGTTTTTTTATGGTGCAGGACCGAATGCAAAGGTGTAACATATACTTTCCTTTTTCAGTTATTAGAATTTTTTATTTTTCTGTCACAACCACTAATACTATGAAATGCTAAAAATGACTTTTCTTGTAGATGAGTGGAGTAGATCTTGGAGTATCGACTTTCCCTGATGGTGAGAGTATTTTTTTTGTACATGGATTGGTACAATTGAAGTTGAAAAAGGAATTTTGTATGAGAGTTTATCTTATAAACTCTCTCTACGTTTTCCACTAGAATATATCCTTTTAAGTCCTCACAAGTGAAGTTTGAGACATTGTGTTTTCATCCAAACATTGACCAGTTTGACAACATTTGTTTAGACATCCTTTAAGTATTCATTATTTGTGTTTAATTGGGTTTGGATCTACCATGCCGAGTATATTTATAGTTGAAATTTTGATTTTCATTGCATGAATCTGCACCAAGTGTTTCATCCATCACACACTATCTTGGGGTTAATAATTGTCCTACTTGTGTGTTTCTACAGGACAAGTAGTCTTCAACTTATGATTGCAAAACTATTCTTCTGTCTATTCAAAGTTTATTGGAAGGTCTGGTATTGATATTGATATCTTTTGAGCTTTACATTCATCTCTTCTTGGTGTTCAAATTCAAGGATTTTAACTGTATAGTGGAATACTACAGAGCTCCATTTCTTGTATTGCAGAGCAGGCCCCTTAAAGGAGCTCCTGAAAATGTTAGAATAACTCTCAAAGTTGATACAATGGATTGGAACTCTAAGAAGGGGGTAGATGCAGATATCGTTGTTCTTAAAACAGGACACTGGTGGAATTACGAGAAAACAATAAGACGGTATTTCATTTCAATCCTTTCCATATTTTTTGTATTACTCCAATTTCAATGATTCAAAAAACATACAATTTATCTGTAATTTTTGGCCAAGCAAAAGGGTTGATTTTGATTGAAAGATTTCTTTTTTGGTTCAGGGGTTGCTATTTTCAAAAAGGCATGGAAGTTAAGGTGGAAATGCAGGTAGAAGATGCATACAAACAGTCCATTCAGATAGTAATGAAATGGATATAAGATAGAGTAAATCCTAACAAGACCCAGATTTTCTTTCTTACTTTAGCCCTAGTGCACTTCAGATTTGTTTGATGATTCTATGACTGCAATGGATATTCTGAATATAAAATATTTGTAAAGATTCTAATGAATTAGTGTGATATGTTTCAGAGTCGAAGATTGGAAAAACGGTGGAAACTATCATTTGGAAACACTTCCAGAGTTTGGTTCTTCACTGGTGCCAAATGACAACTGGTTACAGTTCAAAATAGCAAATACGGTCTTGTATGCACACACAGATGTTTCTGAAACTAAGAAGTTGATGGTGTTGAATGTTACTTAATTCATGAGTGTGATTCACTGAGAAATCGTTTTCATCATGTTTAGCATAAATAAGCCAAATACTTTTCTACATCAGAAATTTGCAGCCAGGGACCAAGGTATCAGATTTTATTGCTATTGATCACCACTGAAAATTATTTATCTTCCGAAGAAGATCAACGTTATGGGGACATGAACTTCAGCTCTGAAATACAAGTGTAAGAAATATTGGTTTCTTTCGTGTTGATTATCTTGTGAGTTGTGATTACTAACTAAGTGTGGGATGTAACAATTGTAATTGTCAAATTCTTTGGTAAGGTAATACGAACACAGTTTTGGTACAAAATGAAATGTTATTATCGTAAAATAATATCATTTCTTTATTGTAAAATAATATCATTTTATTATTGTAAAATAATTTTATTTTTGTACTTCAATTTTAAAATATATTTTTTATGCTTTAAAATTCAAAATTATATTATTTTAGTGACTTAAAACAACCTATTACATCTATGTAAAAGTGAGGTGGACCAAATTTCATTATTTCATTTAAATATGAATAGATACATGCTAGCATCAACTTTTAACTTGAATCTTAGGCGGTTTATTTGTTTGATCTATATTTAATTTTCTTTTTATTTATTTTATTATTGTTAATTGTTAATGTATATTATAATTTCCAAAATATAGAAAAAAGAATATTAATTTTTTTAATTCAAAATAAAAGAAAATGATTTACTTGAACCAAAACAAATGTACAAGTTCATAATTATTTTGTCAAATTTTTTTAACACAAAATAAATGATTTTTTAATACATATCACTAATAAATTATTACGTCAAATTTTTAATTTAACACAAAAATGTACATATGCATGAATAATTAGTGATTGTAGTGTCAATTTTGCACTAATAAACTAGAAAACCAAATTCTCATTTTGGAATGGAATTGAATGTTAGAACTTTATAGTATTGTGAACTATTGTTATAAAATTTGAATTATAACAATATAACATACGTGTGTTTCATTTCATCTTAATATAACATACATGTGTTTCTATTTAAAAATTTTAACATTAATTTCATGTTATATTTATTTTATACGAGACCAAATTACATAATACATCTACATTTTACTTTAACAACGACCGATGCATATCATTTTATTTTAATGTAATACATATGTGTTTCTATTTAAAATTTTTAACATCCATCTTATGTTGTATTTATTTTGTACGAGACCCTATTACACAATATGCCTACATTTTACTCTAATAACAATCCGTCCAGGGGCGGATCATCATGGATGCAGGGAGGGGCCTTGGCCCCCCCAAAAATTTTGAAACTTTTTTTACAATAAATATTTTGATTTTTTTATTATAAATATTAGGTATTTTGATTTTATTTTGTTATAAATATTAAATTAAATATTTTATTTCTTTTATAAACATAATAATTAATACTAATAAATAATAAAATATAAAATCAAATATAATAAAGAATAAAGATTAAAAAGATTTATCAAAATATTTTTAATTATTTGTTTTCATTATAGATTGTGTTTTTCATAAATTGTTTTCATATTTCATTCTCATCTGTTTTCTTTTATTTCTGAAAAGAAAAAGATCTATTATTTTTTCTCTTATTTCTCCTTTATTATCTTCCCTCCTCAAGGAAGAAAAGAAGAAAGTAATTCTTTCGTCTCACTTGATAGTGAAATATTAATTCAATAATTTATTTAATGAGCCTATTTTATATGTTTATGTCTTGAATTTCTTACAAATTGTTCTCATCTTCCATTCTTACCTATTTTCTTTTCTTTCGGAAGAGAAAAAAATCAATTATTTTTGCTTTCATCTCTCAACTGTTCTCTTCCATTCGAAGAAATAAAGAAGAAGGTAATTCTCTTTTGTCTCACTTGATAGTGAAATATTAGTTTAATAATTTATTAAATGAGTCTCTTTATATTAATTTTTTATTTTATCAACATAGAAGAAAAAATGATTGTACTGTGTGTTTTTTATAATTGAATTTTAAGTGTGGTTTGATTATCATCGAATTTTCTTTTGGTATTTATGTCTCTCAATTTTTTATTAGATTATGATAAATCATTTTTTAGTATTTTTTTTTTAAAATAGGTATATTGATGAAGAATAAAGGAATAGATTATTTAAATAGGTATATTGATAAATCATTTTTGGTATTTATGTCTCTCAATTTTCTTCGTATACTTCATTTTTTATTGTATTAGTGACAATAATGAAATGTATAAATTTTAGATGTATTATTTGGGCACCCCCAACAAT
>Ga0214542_1003147_pt1 | contig 33994 bp, 11 predicted proteins | sample CNSS1metaG_FD_160096 | JGI IMG/M metagenome (GOLD analysis project Ga0214542, IMG submission 160096) | Root nodule microbial communities from cowpea collected in UCLA plant growth center, Los Angeles, California, USA - CNSS1 | ecosystem: Host-associated > Plants > Roots > Nodule | place: USA...
ACCATTATACCAAGTGGAGGTCCCCGAAACAAACATAAAGTTTGTAACTGTTCCAGACTACCAAAACTCTATCAGAATCACTCTGAAGAGGGCAATCACCCGAACCTCGCCGTACGAGCCACAACTCGCACACTCCACTGGACTTCCTAAACCAACAGGCTACAACCTTGAGTGGTCACGTGTTACCCCAATACAAGATTACACTCATAACTGAGGCCCCAGCCAAAGCATCGCATCATGAACATCCCCTAAAGCTGTGTAGAAACCTTTCCTCGCGCACCATCACCGAACCAAAATCGCTTGGTGCGCATCCCACGTCGCTAGGCACACACTAGGTTCGGACCGCCTGACGGGCATCACACACTGCCAGGCGCCACGCGCCTGCAGCATCATCACTGCACCGTCACCGCTAGGCGGACTCCACCATGCCGTCGGGCGCCACTCGTCGCTACCGCCTGGCGCACCTGCCTTGCGCCGCCAGGCGCCCATCGCCTTCCAAGCCTCCTGTTTCCCTGCCCCGCTTGGCAGAACCCACCTTACCGCCAGGCGCCCTGCGCGTCTAGTGACCACTATCACTGTTTGAGACTCTACAGCCTGGCGACTCGCTCTACGCCGCCAGGCGCCATACCAGTAGTGCCAGACTACTGGTTTTTGACACTTTCCACAGATACCAAAGACCCAATTTCATACCACACACCAATATATATCACAATGTACATCAAGCACGATTCTATACCATATTATTGTCTACACCATCCAATCACACCAATAATAACTTGTAATGCTGCACACACTCTTCATAAAATATGACAACCAATACAGCATATTAGCCACACACCCGATAACCACAAGTTTCATGCATCCCGACCTGTTTACTAAACATAATGTATTCTTTATGTTTCGTAAGTCATATGTTAATTGACCTAAATCTTTAATCATCCAAATTACCCCTTATAGTGTCCAAGTTACTGATTCTCCAATACCAGCGTCCCTTAACCTATTTCCACATACAATTCTGATATAGTTTAATTGCTTATATCCCCATTATCACATAATTGGGCCCAAATTGGTTTACCCCTTCAATAGTTATAGTCAGTTCCCGCATCTGTCAAGTTTCTTCTCACGCTCCATATCTATATACATAATTTTATATACCATAGGTGTAGTTAACTACATATTACCGTCATTCACGAAATAAGGACATATAGCTTCTGCCACTGTGATGTCGCCTGGCGGTGATCACAGTACCGCCAGGCAGCGCATACCAACACCAAAGCTGTCCAGGTTTCCCATCCTCATCATAACCCCATCTAATCCCATATTGCCCATGCAGTATTCATTCCCATTTAATTTCAATTATACACCTCGTACTGAATTCACAGCTGATCTTCTTAACATCAATTTTTATTAACCAGTACATTTTTCATGGCATGCTTCAATCTAAACATTCCACTTTTCCCAGCAAACAAATCATAACCACAGTATCATGAAAGGCAACGAAACTCCATAAATTGACACATCAAGAACCAATTACATAAAGCCAGTCATACACATACATTATCTATTCGATACAGACCCTTCCACGTCACTGACAATCCAACCAAATTGAGAAAAACAACAATAGCATCAACAGCGCCTGGCGGGTCACTCTAAACCGCCAAGCAATGCACCCATCAATCCAGAAACTGGCGCAACTACATGTGCCGCCTGGCGGCAGTTCATGCGCCGCCAGGCGGTTTCTGGAAAAATCCAGAAAACGCGTACCAGACCAAAACTCAAGTATTTAGCAGTTCCATCACGACCCAGAACACATTTTCATATGCTTCAGAAATCAAACACGCAATAAGAACTCCCCTAACCTGGTTTCCTCTGCCAAAATTGAAGATTGCAAGCTTTTTCCTTGATCACCAATGGCCTCCTTTATCTTTCTCTTCCCACTCACCCATTTGCTTCACTCAATTCACCCAATACACTCCCAATTTCGTCCCCTCTGCTCTCACCTCAAGGACAGCTTCACAAAACCCTTCCTCTTACCCTTAATTAGCTTTTTATTGTGCTCTTAATATGGTTTGATTGCACCAAAACGAAAATAGCATTAACCCACAATTAATCATCACTTCATGGCCTACTACCTTCTGTTTCCAGCCACCCTTGCTGCCACATGCCTTAGGGTTTATGTGCCTCTTCACTTCCATGCTAGTGTAGATTTTAACAAAAAGAAAATCATTTTGTTCAAACCAAGGTTTGAACCCCTAACCATGCAAATATTGAGTCAATGTTAACCATCATGCCAATTCATGTTTCATGCTAAACTAACATAACTCAATTACTATATTCTTACTTAACGCGCACATTCATATTATTAAAACAATAATAATTAAATAATACATAAGTGTCTTACATAGGACCCGAACCCAAGTCCTCTTACACAATCAAAGTACTCTCAACCATTTGAGCTAGTATTTTTCCACATCACATCAACCACTATTAAATGCCATAAAGGCTTCCACAACCCGCATTTATTAATTAATTATTTATTTAATTAATTAAATTTCCCAAGTCTTACATTCCCCCCACCTTAAAAATTTTCATCCTCGAAAATTAGTGTTTAGTAAAAAATTAGTTGCGGTTAAGACTATCTCATTAAGTCCTCCATCTCCACGGTCAGATCCGTCATGAACCTAGATCTTGTCAGCTTCCAACACATGCAGTGGGTCTGCAATGTACTCCTGCAATACTTGACCCCTGCATACACATGCCTTTCCTCTAAATTGTAGAATGTCGTCTTTACCCATCCGCTTCAGGAAACACTACACTGTGCCGTCTACAGTCCATAATGACGTGATTGTCCGACAACCAGTCCATGCAAAGTATTACGTCCAGGCCCTCCAACGGTAAACAAACAAGATTCACTTTGAACCTATGTCCTGCCACTTCAATAGGACATTCGGTGCAAACTAAGTTGGTATAACCTTCTCCCGAGGCAGGTGTCGAGACCGCAAGTTTGTACCCCAAATCCTGGACTACTAGTCCTAGTCTACTCACACATTCTTGTGAGATGAACGAGTGAGTAGCTCTAGAGTCAAACAGTACCAAAACATGGTTATCAAACAATAAACATCGGTCAAGTATGAGATTACCTGACTTAGTGGCCTCAATACTAGTTAATGCAAACACCCTCCCCGCTGCTCGAGGTCGATCAGCTATCACCCCGTGCTGCTTCTGCGATGATGGTGTTTCTCCGGTCGCCTTCTTGTTTGGACATTGACTCGCATAATGTCCCATCTTCTCGCACTTGTAGCATTTCACATGTTCATTACTAGCACTTGAACTGCCCGCAGCTTTAGTACAGTTCCTGCGAAGGTGTGGCCCACCGCAGTTATAACATCTCAGGCCTGAAGATGGCGACGAAGGCCTGTCGTATGGCGCCTTCCGATGTCTGGTCTCAGAGGTATTCTTCTACGTCCTCGTGATCCGACTGGATCCAAAGTCTAACTCCTCCACAGTCCTAGCCTGCTCCACCAGAACTGGAAACTCTCTGATTTGTAGCGGCACCAGGAATCTATGCAGCTCGTGCCTCAAGCCTCCCTCAAACTTGCGACAACGCCATTCCTCTGTGATCCCTTGCGAGTAGAATCTCGCCAAGTACTCGAACCGGTCTATGCAAGCCTGTACTGGTTTACTACCTTGTTGCAGTGTCAGAAACTCCACCTCGAGTGCATGTTTTGCTGAGTCTGGAAAATACTTTTCCAGGAACCTCTTCCTAAAGTTTACCCAGTTCACCTCTTCTTGTCAGGTCTGCACTTGTTGCTGCATTCCTGTCCACCAGTACTCAGCATCGCCAACAAGCAGGAAAGTGGCGAAATTCAATTGTTGTGCCTCTATGCACTGCAGTACTCTAAATATCTTCTCACACTCCCTAAGCCAAGCATCAGCCTCATCAGGGGTAGCTTTGCCGTTGAACTTGGATGGCTTGTGTTTCAGAACATGCTCCATAGTCACCGCTCTAGTGGGTGGCACTATGGCTCTAGGTTGTGCCGCAACAGGCTGCATGGCATCAACCATTCTGTGGATCGCTTGGGCAATCTCATCGGCACCTGCATCACTTCTTCTTCTCCTATTCGCCATAGCCTGTATGCGCCACATTGTAACTGATAAATCAAACAACTTGTATTTTAATTTCATACCAAGGTAAAACAATACATAAACATATCAATACAATAGGCTCACTCCCCAAAGACCCCATGAAATCATTGAAATCACGGCTCTGATACTAAATGTAACGTCCTAGCCGGAAATTACTATTTTAAAAATAAGAAATAAGATTTATAAAACATCGCATTTATAGTAATTTCCCAAAAACGCGAGAAAATTAAAAGTTCAACATCGCTTCCGCAGTAATTAAAATCGTACTATTCCGTTATTACAAAATCAAACCATAAAAATTACAAAAGTAAATTATCATAAAACCGAGTAAATAATCCCGTCGCGATCCCCACTCCGTCTCTACGTATCTGTCTCTCAACCATTTGAGCTAGTACTTTTCCACGTCACATCAACCACTATTAAATGCCATAAAGGCTTTCACGACCCGTATTTATTAATTAATTAATTATTTAATTAATTAAATTTCCCGGATCTTACACATCGAGCATTGTGTAAAGTTTTGTGGAAATTTATTGGGAGCTTAGCATGTTTGTGGTAGGTATTGCAATTTGATTGTTTTGAATGTGTAATGAAAAAACTAACTAGTCAATCTAATATCAATATACATATTCCTTCTATAACTTATCCCCGTCTCAAATACCTTCTAAAAGCCTCCAATTGAATAAATAACTCATTTTTTAAAACCCTAACTCATATAGAGTAACATCTTAAAATTTGTAACGTAATATTTTCATATGCAATGTATTAAAGTTATGTTATTTATGAATTATATAAATATTTCACTACTAAAAATTCTTATATTATATGAGAATTTTCTTACAAATTTGTTAAAAAAAATTGTAAAAAAAGACTTTTTCCTACTATTTTTTATAAGAATTTTAATTGGCAGGTAATTCCTTCGTGGGTAATTATTTCTTACAAAATTATAAAATTTCCAGGTATTTTCTACAAAATTTGTTGCGAAAAGTGTTTTATACAAAATATTTTGTAAAAAAATTGACAGCAATTTTCTTAAAAAAAATTTCATAACAAAATTTATAAGTATTTCTTAAAAAAAATTAAAACAAAATTGACAGAAAATATAATTTTTTTTTAAACTAATATAAGACATATGATTTTTTAAAGAAATAATAGAAATTAATTAAAATAATAAGAGATAAAAATATCTTCTTCGTTGTAAGATAGGACTCATAATTACAAGATAAAGGATGGAGAAGAAAGGATTTTTTTTTCTTCATGATTGCAAAGTTTTAAAATAAATAAAAAAGAAAAGAAAATTTTACTTATATATATATATATATATATTTATTATTGTAAATTCTTTTGCAATATGCAGGAGAGAAATAGAAGGGGAAAAAAGAGAAAGAGAAGGACAGTGAGAAAGAAATAAGAACATACAGGAAGTGAGAAAAAAAAATGTTGGTTTGATTGCTTCATTTACAATTACTGAGGTAAGAGAATCACACATATATAAATGGGGATTTTTGTTCAGTGGCAACAAACTGTATATACATCGATTTAACGTTGTGAATATGATATTGACGATTCTAGAAAATATCTTAACAATTTGGTTGATCACTTTAGTTAATTTCTTTTATCAATTATTTTTTGTTAAATATGTTTTTGTCTCAAATTTTATTGAATTTTAGAATTAGTTCATCTTCGAAACTTTATATCAATTTAATTCTTCATCTTTAAAAATGTGTGAATTTAGTCATTCTTACCCAATTTTGTTAAATTTATTTGACATCTTAACGTATTTTATGATAATATTTGAGTTAAATTGAAATGAAAATATGTTAAACAGTGTAAATAATTCAAATACTATCATGAAATACGCTTAAAACATCAGATAAACTTAACAAAATTTGGTTAAAATGACTACATTCATACATTTTTAAAGATGAATGACTAAATTGATCAAAAATTTTGAAGAAGGATTAATTCCAAATTTCACTAAAATTTGAGGGACAAAAACATATTTAACCCGTTATTTTTTTATCTTTGTTGATTTACTTTTCTTTCATTTTTATCTTTCCAAGTTTCATTTATTTTCTCGCCAATTTTCGTTTTCGAAGTTTTAATTCTTTGCAACATATATGTTTTAAACGCACACTGTTACATTATTTATGTTTTGGAAAGCGAGTTCAAATTTCAGGTTTTGAGATTTTAAATTATATAAAATGTGATAAAGATATATTTATTGGAAAAATATAAGAGTTGTTAATTAATATTCACATAAGGCAACACGGTGAGTTATATATATATATATATATATATATATATATATATATATATATATATATATATATATATATATATATATATATATATATATATATTCAAATTATAAATGATTTACAAATAAACTTTATATTCATCGTTGAATCTTAAATCAAATACTCTAATTTAGATTAAAAAATGAAGTATTTACTAGTTTCATAATCTACCAATCAAATTCGTTTGGTTCATTAAAATTCTTCGATCGAACCAAATTCTGTAAAATATATTACAGATGTTTACACAATCAGGACAACGGTTTAGAAAGTGTGATAAAACTCAATATTTTAGAATTTTCATTTTTCATATAGGAGAATATCTTTCTCTTGTATATATAATAGGTGAAAGTAAAGGGTTACTTCTATCTCGTTTCATAAAGCAATGTGATTAGGAATAGCAAATAATGAAATATTGACTGAGCATTTGAAAAGAAGTACTACTACAACAAACTACAAACTAATAGTTTACCCCTCCCTCTCCAAAAGGAGCATTTTGTAAAAGCTAATATATATAAAACATTCTCTTTTTTCTTTCTTGTAAAACATATTTTCACATTAAATTTTTAGTTTAAAAAGTTTAGTTTAGTTTTTGCATGTGTGTCTGATTAGATCGGAGGTAGGGGTCAACAGGCGGCAGAAGGTTGAGGGGAGTGCGGTGGGACTTTAGCGGACAAAGTGGCGGCGGCAGAGGGCGGTTTGTCGGCGGTGGTGGTGACGCGCTCACAGCGGGGACACATGGTTAGCGTGGAGGCTGGGAGTGGCTCACAAGAGTGTGGGGAAATGACGGTGGGTGGCCCCACCTTCATGGCCCTCAGTTCCTCCACTTCCCTCTGAAGCCTTCTGTTCTGCTCTGTCAGTGACCCAAACCACCTCTTCAGGTACTCACACTCCATCTCTGTCTGCTTCAGCTTGCTCCTGCATTGCATTCTTTTCAATATCTTTTTTTCTTTTCCTTTATAATTATTTAATATGAAAATAATAATTCACCACAAATATTCATTTATTCATTAATTACATCACACATATATTGCATGCTTCACACAGGCTTCATCTAATATATCATCATCACTTTGCCTTTAATGCTTCCCAAGTCAACTCAGTGGGGAATGTTGTGTTTATCTCTGAAAGATGACAAAAATATCTAACAACTATTGTGAACATATATATTGGTAAAAGAATTAAAAATGAAAATTGTATGTATCTATTGTAATCATTGATGTATTTCCCTTTATTTATAAATAAAAACTCTGAATTTATTTTTAGTCAATAATCTTATATATGTATCTAAGTAAACATGCAGAAAGTGAGTGAGAAAGATGATTAATGAAATGAAAAATGCTGTGGTTTTATGGGTACGTGTTGATGAAGTGAATACATTATATGCTTAACAAAATGAAATGCATGGCTTGGTCTAAAGTACAAAATGAATGGTCAAAGTCACACTTATTGGAGTGATGATCAGTGTAGCACACGAGGCCAAATAAAACTCCACCAATGCGGTGCTATCATTATCGACTTGTCTACTTTAATTTGGACAACATGATTATGTTCTTTGTCACAGCTCAAATTATGGTTTAACACTGCAATTACATAATTAACTGTTCATATATTGAACACCCAGCTAACCACTCTCATGTCATTGCCGAGTCTTCATCACCTAATTAATATTATTATTATTATTATATCATTACCAATTTTCGAGTTTACGTTTTCTCTGTGTACTTATAGTTTTGTCACATTTGAAACTTAAAATACTAGATTTTAAAATAACAATCCAAAAACATGTTACAAATAAGGTTTTTCCCATGATCAACCGTTTTAGAGTATTTCTTCAATTTAAAATTTTTAAAGTATGAATTTAAGTTTAACTTAATTCAACAAATCTAATAAGTTATGTAATATGACTAACAAAAAGAGTTTAGGACTTGATCTCGATCCAACTATTTTGAGCTCATGTTTATACCCAGACAACACTCCATTTCTCCCACCTTATGACCTATATTTCTTGTGAAAGAGAAATTATATGAATCTAATATATAAATGATGGTTTTTCCACTTTTATTTAGAGAGAGTGAACAGGGTTATAGAATCGGATTCAGATTCATGAGGTCCATATCATGATTACCATTATTCTGTCAACATTTGACATTTGTCTATATATGAGTATACCCACACAAAATGCGGATGATGAGATTATTTATAGTAGTAGTACTATATATATTTCAGAGTCAAATCATAAATGACAAAATAAATTGCATTTTTTCATCACTTTATTAATTAGGATTAATTAGCTTACCTGGCCCTACGGTTCTGAAACCACACCTCCACTTGCCTTGGTCGCAGCTTCAGTTGCATTGCCAAAGACTCTTTCTGCTTCTACAAAGCAAAGAAATCAAAAACCCAAATATACTTATTATTCAGTTGAACTATATATATGTAATTAACAGGTATGAGTTAGTGTTTAATTATCTAAATGACATATTTAATAAGAGAGAGAAAGTTTGGAGGGGTTACTGGGTTTAGGGTGTGGTTTTGTCTGAAGCTTTCTTCAAGGAGACGAGATTGTTCCTTGGTGAGACGGAGTTTCTTGCGAGGAGGGTCTCCATTGCTGCTTTCTTCTTCATCTTCCATGTTTGATGCCATCCAATCTTCTTCTAGAGGTACTTGGTTTATGTCCAATTCTTTCACTGCAATACCAAACACTTTATTCATATACTTCCAAAAAGTATCAAAGACCAAACCAAACATATGATCTTTTGTACATGATCCAATATATAGCATTTAACAACAAGATTGGAAATATGATGTTTACAGATATCATTTCTGTTTAATCACCAACCAGAGAGAGAGATGAAAGATAAAAACCCTGGTGGGTTCATGCGGTCGTGACTTTAATTTTAATCTAAGAAAGGGTAGAGAAAAAAGTAAATTATCCCTTCCTAAAGAAAACGTTTATTTAACAGATGGGCCAGTTTTATGATAGAAGTAAAAAAAAGAAAAGAATTTAACATAAAATTAAACAAACAAGAACACAAAAAGGGAAGTAAGGGTTGATCAAAATGACAAACGCGAAGAAAAGAATGATATAGTTGTAGAAAAAAAGATAAACAAGCAAATTAGGAGATAAAGTATTGTATTGTGTGTGTGTTTTTGTGTGATTGGTAATTACCAGATGATGAAGGCAGAAGAGTTGGTGAAGAAGCAAAGCCAGGGACAGATATGGTCAATTCCAAGGTGGAGGAGGCACTTGGTAAAACCGCCATAGAAGACACTCAGAAAATAATGAAAGAAGATGTTTGGTGACGATGAAGAAGAAGAAGAAAAGAAGAGGAGGAGGATCTGTGTGAAAAAGGAGAGAAAAAAGGTAAAGTGGAGAAACAGAAGGAGACACACATGAAAAGGAAGACAGAAGCAGCAAAGGATCTGATGAAATGTTTTGGAGAGAAAAAAGGTCAAGATATATAGAAAGGTCAAATTAACAAATATAGGGAGATTAATTAGTCGTACAAGTTTATTATAATTAATACCCTAAAAGGCGCATAGAAAATCAAACAGAGAGGTTTCCATAGGAAAAACGTATATCAAGAGGTGTAGGTTTCTGACCATGGTCCTCCAAGTCAAAGCCTATGTGGCCCCCCAACCTACTGACACGTGTAATAGGTGAATTAAATCTCACTTTATTATAACTTCATTTTATATGATTATTAAGTTTAAAGTTTATTTTAATATAATATTAAAGTAATTGTTATCTAGAGTCTATTTTAATAAAATTAAGTAGTAGTTATTTAGAGTCTATTTAAATAAAATTTATTAATGGACTGTTACTTATATAAATGAGTTCTAAAATTACCTTTTAAATTAGTTTTGCATAATTTAATTGGACTTAAATTTCCTTTGCATGTACTATAATGAATTATAACCTCTAAAACTATCTATTTCAAAAATAATATACTAATACATACTGTAAAAAAAATTAAAAAAGTAAACGTTATAATTAGCATTTGGTCAAACTTTGAGTGTACTCCGACTGTTTCTTTAATTATATTTGTTAGAACATATTTTTTATAAAATAAATATTTATATATATATATATATATATATATATATATAAAGTATTTTTCCTCGCAGTTTGTAATTCAAGAGAGTCGTTTTCATAAAATAAACAAAAAAAATGAGAAATGTCAAAGTTTTCCTACAAAACCAGTCACAGAATTTAGTACTGGTAGTGGATTATTCAACCTAATTCCTTTCGCACATCAATTTCAAGTGTGGATTGGCAGATTTTCCTTGCCAGAAAAGTTTAGTTAGATTTGTTTCTTCTTGCCGATAAAAAAAAAAAAAAAAATCTTCTTAATGCAAATTAGTATTTTTTATCATTTCGACGGAGAGTTAACAGTTTTTTGAAAAGCAAAATTTAATCATTTTAAAAACAATTCTAGGCTTACAGACATTTTATTCATTTAATTTCAACCGATTTTATTACTTATTAATTTTGTTTTTGATTTAATGATTTAAACGAATGCATTTAATTAAATAACCGTAATGTTAGTATATAAACGGCTCTTTAATAACCCAAACTTATTTCTGTTTTTGTTTGGGTTCTTGAATCATTTTCTCTTTCACACATAATCCTTTGAAAAAGGGATTTGGCTTTCTTAATCTTGATTAGTGAAGAGTTCACTGTTCTGGCTCCAAAATACACTTCAAAGAAACCGATGATTTACTTTAAAGATATAAAAATAGAAGCATGGAGGAAGTGCATAATAATTAATCTCTGAGAATGCAGAAGATGCTATTGAGAAAAAAAATTAGAAGAAAAAATGTGTTAAAAAGGATAGAGAGGTGGTAGTAGGGTTTGATGTGGGTTGAAAGTTCTTGTGAGGAAATGATTGGAATGGCGTTGGTATAAGACCTTTGAACTTTCTTGAACAAGGACCAACCAATATGTATGATTGGCCCCATTACCACAAACTAACACAGACAAACTTCTTTTCACTTTTCTGTCTTTACTCTTCCTAATCATCCTCATCACACAACCACAGCACTACTATATTATTTCACCACTTTCATACATATTTTTTACTCCTTCCAATAAATACATGTTACTATCTACATTACATATTAAGCATTAAATATATTTTACCATCATCTTTGGTGCAAATATGTATATAACTAAAAAAAATATATAACTAAACATTCTTAATATTGCACTTTTTTTCTTTTAAATGTTTATTTTACTTATGTGTCTGGAAAAATATTGATTTTATGAAGTAAAAGTTAATAAGAAAAATATAGTGAGTAGACTACATATTTAAACAGTTTTTTTTTAACAAGTGGTGATATTAAAAAGCTGGTGTGATTAGTTACATGGTATAAAAAGATATTGTATATTATTTGGAAACTAACTAGTTGTGGTGTGAATGAGAAGTTGATAAAGCAAAAGAAAATGGTTTTTGTTGGGTGATGGGGTTTGATATTTTGGTGTGAATTTGTATAAGATGTGATATGATATGATTTGATGGATATTTGAATTGACAATGGTCCTTGATTCATGGGCAAAAAAGTTGTGAAATTGGGCATGTAAATGCTAATTTCACAATGGAAAGTAAGTGACTATTTTGGAAATGGTTAGAATAATAAGGAATTAGTAAATGCACGTTGAACTGTTTACAGATGGAGAGCGTTAACACTTAATTCCTTGCATTTTTTTATTCATAATTATTTATTGATTCAACTATGGAGTTTGTAACCATTCATTTATTTGAGCTTTTTCGGCATCCACTATTACGTGTTTCACTGTACAACTGCTGTAATCTGTCAAGCATCAGTTAAATGTTTTTTAAACTTTAAAACATGTTTTTGAAAAAAATCAATTCTGAAAAAAACCATATTTAAAACGGTATATGTATTTTTTAAATATATGTAGATAATGATAATATAATATTATTAAATTAATATATAAAATAAAATTATATTTATTAAAAATAAATATCAGAAAAGATGTGAAAATAATTGTTGATAAATAGAAAGAAAGAAAATAGCAGACGATTTTATAAAAATATTTATAAAAGTAACTGTCAATTTTAAAAAATTTAATAAATAATTATACTTTAAAGGATAAAATTGATATTTTGAAATGTGGACACAAAAGATGAAATCACTTTCAAATATTTGTTATAGATTATCTATAATTTATAATTTATTTTAGAAATTACTTCAATTATTCCAGTTTATTTTATATTAGATAATTTTTTATATTTAAAAATAATTTCTTATAATTATTTTATATATGATAATAAATAATAATCATATATTTTTTAATTCTATTATGACGTTTTCTTTATATTATTACGAGTGTCTTTTTTAAGTAAACAAAATAAAGATTTATTTTAGTTAAGAAGAATAATTTATGTATAAAAGTCTAATTCGGTATTTTTGAGCTTTTTGTTCGAGTTACGTCACTGAATACATCTTCTAATAATTTATGGTTGGGAAAAATTTAAGAACTAAAATAATGTTATTTCGAGAGATTTATTTACAAATTAAAAAAAAAATAACTGGTGACCCTTTTAAACCGTCACTTTCTCGTCTTCTTAATTGCAGTCGGTTCTATTAGTCCTATCTGGATTGAATTCATTTATAATTTATCTTTATTTCTTATATTCATTTATAAAGTTTAATTTGATCTCTCTGTCCTAAAATATGGAATTTGAATTCTTAATTCTTAAAATCTATGAAATGTAGTCCTTTCTATATATATATATATATATATATATATATATATATATATATATATATATATATATATATATATATATATAAAATTTAAGATCATTTTCTATTTTTCTAGAAGTTATGAAAATAAGTTAATTTGGCAAATCAAACCCTGGATGAGATTATACAAATTTCATGACTCATGTTTTACTCAATGAAATTATATGAAACCAATTTTTTAGGGAATAGACTTAAAATAATATAAACTTCGAATTTGAAATTACTCAAAAACTCTGAAACAAATAACTAATATCCTAAAAATATGAAAATTATATTATGAAATTCTTAACCTGATTCAATAAACTAATTGAACACGCCAACTTGTAAAAAAAAATATTGAAAAACTAATTCCTGTGAAACTAGACTTAAAAAGCTCTCTAGCCATATAAATTTCATAATTATTATCCTTTACACTGTTATCATTTGGTGAGCATTATCTACAAAAAGAATTATTTGTATTTAGCGTGAGATTGTTTAGTATATGTCTATAAAAAAAAACTTAATATATTTAATATATGTAATTTTTATGAAATGAAATTGAATATTGATCATAATTGAATTTATATACCGAGAGATAGATGTATTTAAATACACTAATTTTATAATATGAGATGAGAAATATCTCTATAATATATATATATATGATTATTGGTGTTTAGAAATGATAAGATTAAAGCTATTTATATAATGAAATAGACATAGCTTATAAAGGAATTAATACTTTAATAAGAAAGTATAAAATCTGAGAAATATGTTCAAATTATAACTGGGTATTCTTGATGAGGACGGTATGAAAGGATATATGTGTTTGACTATGATTTTTGCATGAAAAGTTAATGATCAGGATAATGACCTGCACTACATTTTTCATCTCATCAAATTTGACAATTCCAACAAATGTTAAACATTTCAAATGAGAATACATTTTAATAAGAACAAGTGATTTGTCTTTGATATTGATATATTGATATTCATGAGTGATGAATTTGTTACCAATTTAAGAGAAATATAAGTACTCTTGGTAATTCTGAAAAGGGAAAATATAATCCTTACAAAATCAATGTCAATGTTGATATAAGAGTAAAACTAGATAACTTTAGGTTTCTCTTATTTGAGTTTTTTGAAAGTAAGTGTAGGTTGAGATCATTGAATCCCCACTTATCTATTTCTTCTTTTTATGTATGTACTTGTTAGATGGATAGGTGAAAATATCATTCAATTAAAGTGATTGAATTTCCTTATTATTACCAATGTAATAAAGAATGCGAATATCGAATAACACATGGGAAATTTGAAAACTATTTCATTTATACTTTTCATCAGATAAAGATAAGGTTATATCATGAGGTAAGGCAAAATTTTGCATTACTCAAATTAGAATATAATAAGAAGATATTTCACATATTTCTTGAGATTATCATAGCATGAAACTAAAATTCCATTTTTTAAAAATTGTGGTTCTTTATATAATTATTGATAATATTTTTTAAAAATAAATATAAAACAATTATCTTTATGATTAAGATAATATACTTAATATGTTTTTTATATGATAAAATATTAGACTTTATCTTTCTGTGATTTGATAATGCTGTAAAGAAGAGGTGATTTTATAATAAAGATACCTATTCACTTCTAAATCATAATTTATCTTTTCATGTCATGAAATCTTTTACTAATGTATATTTCTAAACTTATTATCTTTACTATTTTGTAGAAAAAAAAATCAAAATAAAATAATATATCAATAAGAAGAAGTTAATATATTTACTTTGATCGAATCTGTAGTGATAACTTTAAATGAAATATTATCTTTTATAAAACAAAGTTATTATTAAACCAGAAAAAACTTTAATATGTCCTAGAACATAATTTAATTTTTAAAGAACGAAATGAGTTATGATTTATGTTCAATATATATAATTAGATGTTGATATAGTACAGTGACATTTTGTAAATAAGAGCAACTTTTTTATGTTTGATTCTGTTTTAAAAAGTCTCATTTATATAAAGGGTTTATGAGTTCAACGTAAATAGTTTTTTAAAATATTGTGTGTAAGTTTTCTTTTTCACTTCTTCGTTGAAAACTTGCTAAAATGGCTTCTTTCTTATTCGCTATCACCTTCATAGGCGATTGTTAGCTCATTTTTTCAGTCACTTTTTAAGAGTTACACAAAACCCAAATAATCCCCCTAACAAAATATAGGGATCCAAGGAAATGGTGCGTGTTAAGTATAGCTTGCACAATTAAATCTCACTTATAAAGAAAATAAAAGAAAATAAGGGAGAAAAGAAATGAACAAAGAGAAAAAACTAAAAGCAAGCTGATTTTATTCACTTGAAGACTAAACTATTTAAATGCATGCTTGACACTAAATATGAGATGCATGAATGAAACTAAACTATGTTATGCATGATATGCAAGAGTAGTGTAGAATCTAATGGAGAGATGAAACACACGTGACTTGGAATGAAGATGAACCTAAATTGAAATATATGCAGATCCATACACTATGCAAATATGCACAAATGAGGAATGATCTAATTGAAGGATGTGATCCAGAATTGACATGAGAGTGTGGTTTTTTCATGGACTTCCTACCTGACATTGAATCGACACCACCTTTCCACTAATGTCAGATTTACTCTCCTTGTGTCGGCTTTTAGTAGATGCTATTGTATAGAATTCTTGTAGTGTACCTTCTCTTATTGGGGCATGCTCTCTCTTATCTTCTTGAGGGCGAATTGTTCAGTTGCAAATGTCCCTTATGTATTCCCTTCAAACAAAGGTTGTAGCCATTCAACCTGCATTAGTACTTCAATCTTATCCTTTAGGTTCATACACTCTTTAGTGTTGTTGTTGTGGTTCCAATGGTAGCAATAATGCTTGCTCTGGTTGACATTCAACAAGGCTAGGATCCTATGTGTTGTCAATAACAACTCAATATTCTAGGTTTGCTCTAATATTCAGGCACAATTGTTGTTAAACAAACTGTACATTATAAACTTTGGACCCGTGGGGACTCTTTCAATCTTCACAGTGGCATGGGTGGACAAGTACAGTCTTTGCCAAAGGGCTTCTTCTTGGAAACCTTTTCAGTTTTGACATGACTTTGAAATTTGAGTTTTATAAATGTTGCAACTCTCTACCTCAATTCATCTTGGTTTAATGTGGGCTTCTTGCACAAGTTGCTGGAGAACAGGCCTGGTTTTAGGACGATGACTATGTCATAATTGCAAGTTTGAGGCTTTGGTTTTGGGTATTAAGTTCCACTTTCCCAAATTGTACCATGAATACATAAAGATATTATGTATTTTATTGAATAATAATCATGAGGGCTACCTATGTAAGATGATGAGGTTGGCTTCCAAACTTTGTGAGTAGTGTGTCAAATTAATCTTTCGTTTATGGTGGGAAGCAAGTAAACATGCTTATCATCGCTCCTTTAAAGGAAATGGGAACACTTTGCACAGGATGGTGTCTTTTAAAGTGTACACACTAACTTAAGTGACATAGATGTTGACGTGCTCATTAGGATATGTTATACCATTGTATATATTGAATCTAGGAGTCTTCCAACTAGATAGGAAGGATTTTTCCATTATCCCTTCAACGAAAGGGTAACAACTTGATGAAGCCTCGTAAGTATAATTGGAGGCAAAGGGTTGAGAGATCACATTTTACAAGTTGTCAGTCTTTTTGTGTTAGAGTTAAAACTCGTGCGATATTTGGGCTCCTTATTAGGTTGGTGGACCATAATTCTATTATGTCTCGTGTCTCTTTAAAGTGATGTCCCTTGTTGCTTGCCATTTTACGTGTAGTTACCATGTGGTTTTCAACAAGGTTATGTCTGATAACACATTGGGTATACCAAAATGTACTTATAAGGAAGAGTGAACCCTTTAAAACCACCAACTTGATACATCCTTAGCCTTTAGGTGCTCAATCTTTGCCTTTGATTCTCAATCTCAAGGTGTAAAGATACATTGATGCTGAAGTTAATACTCAACAAAGAAGGTGTTCTTATCGGAAAGGTAATTTGTTTCGAATAATAGCTAACTTTTTTACCTCAGTGTTCACTAATTTAGACTACTTTTATTGGACTATTACCTATACGGACAATTAAGGAATCCTTAATACAAAAATTCTTAGAACTACTAACAAAATTTTATCAACGAATTTTAAAATTTAAATTATCAACGGATATATTTTTGTCGATAAAATTCATCGGTAAAATTCGTCGATAATTATATACCTTAGAATTTGTTAGTAAAATTTGTTAGTAATTTAAAATTTTAATTACCGACGAACAAATTTGTCAATAAAAAAAGTAATAAACACTACAATAAAATTTGATATTACCAACGACCAAAATTCATCGATAATGCTTAAAATCTATAGGTAAATCAAAATTACCGACGAATAAAAATATGTCGCCAAAATCTTCATTAGTAAAATTTACTGACAAAATAGGAATTTTGTCGGTAATTATCGACGAAAAAGTTCATCGGTCAATATTTTGATAATTACAAATGAAAAAAAATTGTCGGTAAAATTTATCCATAAATATTGTGATTTGGTTTATCTTCTCCTTCCTTCCTCTTTCGTCTTTTTTTAGTTTTTTCATTTTTTGGTTCTTCCAATACCTCTTTAATTTATCATTTAGACTAACATGATTTTGATACATGTTATCATACACATGGACAAGTAATGTTTCCCATATCCTCATCGGCGACCGACAATGGTAGTTGTAGGTTTGAATGGAGGAGATGAGCAGTGGCTTTTATCGAAGGACGATGGTGCTGAGGTGTGAGTGAAGAAGACCCAAGGCTTACTTGCGACGACTCTTCGTCGTTGTTAGGGATTAAAGCTCACTAAAACCCCATCGAAATGTATCGAAAAATAGAACAAGGTGGATAAATGATGAATATGGGATGATATTATGAGTGGTGATGGAAAGTGATAGTGATAGAGAGTTGTGTAGGTGAAAGAGAGATGAGGGAATAGATATGATATTTGAGAATGCTAGAGAATGGTATGAGGTCTGTGTTAGTGTGTTAGGTAAAATAAGTGAAGGTGAGGTGAAGTGAGGTTCAACAAGTTTGGGTGGGAAATTTGTCGTTTTGTTTATGAATTTACCAACAGAAAATCCATTGGTAATAAGAATTTTAAATTATTGATGAATTTTTCTGACGAATTTTAATATATATGTGTATAATAGATTTTTTTTGATGATTTCTTTTGTTAGTAACTAAAATTTTCATTATCGACAAATTTATTTGTAGGTAATTAAATTTTTAAAATCCATCGGTAATTTTAATTAACCTACAAATTTATTTCTGTTGATAAAGTTCTTTCGATAATTTCAAGAATTTTTTGTAGTGAAATTTCCTACCCAATTCTCATCTTCTTAACTTGGCATCTCTTCTTTTCCCTATTATAAAAAATAGAAACCCTAAGGTTTCTTCTTCATCCTCATGAGAGACCACAATCGAGTAGCACCCAACTTTGATATGCCATCGGTATCTTACAACCTACAACCAACAAGAGTCTTGTTGTCGGTCTCTGCGTTGCTCAGATTCCTTCATCCACCCTTCCACGTGCAAGAAACGTCCATACAATATCCTCCAATGAAGCAAGGCTCTCCAACAAAATTGAAATTCTTATGCAACTCCCTTTGATGAATGAAGATGGATCAATGTATATTAAATCTATGTTTAAGCATTACCGACAAATTTTGATTGTCGATAATATCAATTTTTCTTGTAATGGCTCAATTATGATTTAATCATGATTTAGATCTTGTTTTTGTGCTTAAAGTTGTTTAGATACATGTTTTAATTTTTTTTATCGACAAATGTTATTTGTTATTTTTGGTCAGCAGGGAAGTTAATTGTTAGCTAAGAATGGAATTCATGACTTTTCCCTCCCTTTCATTCCATCTAAGCTACCTAATTGAAGTTGTGTTAGTTGTCATTATCGAAACTCTAAGGATGGACTACGAGTCCAGAACACTACCCCATGCTCAAGTAAGCGCCATGAGTCTATAATATATGCATCAAATGTAACTCATGGACTTGATTTCTGATTGAATTATTATAACTAAAGGATTCTCCAACTAATTTATGCACATCAAACAGGATTACTCGAACCTAAATCATGATAGATTTTATTTTTATTCTATATAAAGCTTGTCTTAACGAAGGAAGCCCACCATCTAAGAATAAGTCTAGTTGTTAATATAATTCTTCCTGAATTATAGCAGGGATGTGTTGCACATTTTACGTAAGATGTCACAGCTCTGAGCCCAATATTATATTTCAATATTCGTATTTTATATAACTATTTAATAATATGTATTCACATATATTAATGATAAACAAGAAAGATTTGTACACATAGCAGACTAAACCTTAATTTTAAAAGTTATTTGATTTTATTTCTCTTAGTCTTCATAGGACTTTACACAACTCGTGATGAGTTTCAAGTTTAGTTGGTCATCACGGAAAAGTATTTGCCAACACACTACTGATACCAAAGTGCAGTGAGTGGAGAATCTAGCAAAAGTGTTAATAGTAAATATGCATATGTACTTGGGAGAAATGCTTATTTAAAGTATTTGTTAATATAATTGATGAACTGGTTCTGTGAGAGGTTATAATTTACTAGTGCAATCAACAATTTTCATGTTAGTTCATGAGCTTCCACAAAAACTCATGGCTCAGAAATTCAAGGAAAGAAACACGAGAGACATCTTTAAAATAGGTGATGAACCAACTATACAAGAAAGTATAATATTATATTTAGTTCAAAACTTTAAATCTCATTGTAGGTTTTTTCATATTAAGAATATGTTGATTAAGAATACGTTGTCCCCTTTTCTGAACAAACAATACAGATTCCATTTTATAATTAAATTCAGACTTATTTTATTTTAAAGAGTAGTTCTTTGAATATGACCAAAGTTGCCATCCTAAGAAATAAGATAGTTATTGTGAAGGCTATTTAGGTTGACTTATATACTAAGTGTATATTAAAGTCAAGATAATGAGTAAGTAATAATTATTGATTCTTATTGATTTGTAAAGTAGTTCGAAGTAGGGGTAGAAACAATATGAATAAGATAAATTTTATATTTGGATTATAATAATTAAGTACGATTAAAATAACTATTAGTCTATTCAAAAATACGATAAAAGAATTTTCATTAATGTTGAACCTCTAAAGGGAAAATTTGTTGTCTAAATATAATTTAATTTTTTAAATAATCATAAATAACATTCAAACATAAATAAAACACTAAAGCTATATTATTTAGGATCATTAAAAACATACCATTATCCTTTTATTTTTGTGAGTCATGTCTATATATGAGCATAATAGATCTCCTTTGTAAGATAACTTGAAAAGATTAACCGAATAGTTGTAAGCTTTCTCTCATTTAGATCGTGTACTTATGCAGGTAATTACTATGCAGAGATTAAGCGAATATTGTGAAGAATATTTGTGTTCTTTTTCCTATATTTGGAAGCGAAGCAGAGCAGTGATTTGAGGGATGTGTGGTTGCATCTGATCCCGCTACCATGCAGACATTAGAGAATAATTGAGATCATTTTACCGTATTGCCCTCATTATTTTATTAAAAAAAATAATTAGCACATCTCTTTTTTGGAATAGGATCTATTTTTTGAGGTTACTATATCTGTTTTTGCATGGATCCTATTCCCGTTTTGTTGGATCCAATTCCAACTTTGTTATGTTCCCTTCTAACCGGTTCTGTTTTTTGTGTAACCTATTCCATTCCATTCACGGTGTTTGGTGCCAGGAACTCGTTTGCGTTTTGGTTGTTGAAGGGCTTCATAGCAGTGGAAGGAAGTGGGGAGGCATCGTCGTTACTGGTGGTCGTTTTTGTGGTCAGCTCGTCGTGAACGTTGGGTTGGCCGTGGTGTCACGTTGAGTTGTAGTGGCTTATGAAGTGGTCAGTTCTTCTCATATCCTATAATTTTTTAAAATGTTTTTTTAATTAAAATATTAAATTTTCTAAATCAAATATATTTTAATATTTTTAATTAATAAATATTTTTATTTATGATAATAATATATGAAAAACTAATCATAACTTATTTAAATATAATTTTATCATATTTTTTTAACTCTAAGGACAATTAGGTCATTCTACATTTTCATCTATTAAATTTTTTTTTTAGTCATGAGTCAAGTTCTTCACAAACTTTCACAAAAATCACTCTCAAATCCACTCTACAATCACTCCTAAATCCATAAAAAAGAATAACATAAATATCACATTCTAATCAACTAAAATCAATCTCTTCTCTCTCCCTCAAATCATCACTCCCATAACAACACACCATTAAGGCAAGTCCTCAACCTTAAAATCTTATTTTTGAGTTTTCAAAATTCAAATGGTAATTATCATTTGCATTTATCTCTCTTATAGAGAAAATGCTCTCCATTTCTCCTCCATTGCATTTTTTTGATTTGTTTTCTATTTTGTTCTAAATAATTAAACCTTCACACTTGTATAAGAAATTACAAAAATTTATATGCTACAAAGATGTCATCTTGAATTAGTATGAATCTTAACAAACTTCCTCCATGTATCGTTATCGATGTCATATTTTTGTTGTATGATGCACCAATAAATCAGTGTTAAAGACTAGATGAGTCAATATGTTAGAATCAAATGATACATCACCCTATTAGGCGTAAATGGATACAAGTTTTGATGATAACAAAAACAACGTTACATTGAAGATTATATATATTATTATATGTTTTACATTACATTCAAAACATACATCCTAACAAAGTCTTGCAATAAAGTGAACAAAAGTGAAAGATATAATTTGAAAAGATCAGATGGAACAAAATAACCATCAAATGATAATGTTATGAAGAATAAACCATCAAACGATACATATTGTACTCATTAGACTTTATGAGTTTGTATCTGGTCAAATGATACATGTTATATTGATAAGACAATGTGAAGTATTATATATATTAAACAAGTGAAGTTTAAACTAATAAGATGATATGAATGTCAGTTAATCAACTGACCATGATATGCCTACAAGATTTCATACATTATATTAACTAATTGATATTATATCTTAATTTTTGCATATTAAATAAGGTGATAAGCATTAGTGATTAAAATGGTTCTTAGAAAAAGAATGATCTAATTAGCAAAGATTTCATGTTGAGTTAATACAATTATTAATTATCAAGGGTAATTTATCTTTGTATATGGAAATGATCTATGTAATCTAATTCATGTCTTATACTAAATAGTTATAATCTGATTTTAATTCTAACTCGATAAAATTTGAAAAGTTTCCTTTTGTAGTGAGAAAAGTGGACATTGGAGAATTTATTGGATAAACATTCCACCTCAAGCGTTCACCACTCTCGGAGAAGAAATTGCATAAGCACATTGATTCAATGAAGACTTTCCTTTCAAAGCATTGATCAAGCAAATAAAATACAGAAGATAAATGAAGAACAAAATTTAAGTGATCATGAAGCACTTAATAGTCAAATTCTCAAACCATCTATAAATTTAGAACATTATAAAGAACAAAAGAATAAAAATAAAGATACATGAAAAAGAAGAAAAAGTGAAGAATATACAAGCGCAAAAAAGAAAGAAATATTGAGCGTATAGAGTTAAATTGGAATATAGTCTTCATAGTAAAAAATATTGGGTTGTGAGCTTAGCCATTGTAATATTTTTCACATTGTGAATTATACCCTGTAAGATGAAATTATAACTCTCTTACTATGAGATTGTCTTCTCGTTATCCTATTGCGAGTTCTTAATCTTAGGGAATACTAAGAAGGAAACCTGAAGAGGTTAAAATAGTTAAACCTAGAGAGGTTTATTCTTGTGTGAATTGGAGAGGTTGATATTAGCCGTGTCTAGAAATATTGTACTTGTGTTATCTGGAGAGATTATACTAGTGATACCTGAAGAGGTTTATACTCATGTTGTAATCAATTTATTTGATTAGTAGAACCTCCTAAGATAAGTGCTTAAGGGAGAATTGAATGTAGCATGTAAGATTTGGATGAACTAGTATAAAAATCTATTTTATGCTTGATTTTGTTTTTTTTAAGTATTTCATATTCTATGGTTCAAAACAATTTTAAAGCTCTATTCATCTTCATTTCTAGAGCCAACTACACCTACACAATCTAGCAATCTTTGATAAAAATTAAGTATGATGCAAAAACATTTTCATCAAATGTCTATTTAGAAGTCAATGTGAACTTAAATTGTCATTCTTACAATTATCTTCCTCTTCACATCATTACAATTTACAATATCAAAGTGTTTGTACATTATTACAAAAGTTAATTAAAACAAAACTTAATTAAAACAAAAGTTAAAATGAAAAGCAACCACAAAAATGTTGATTAATTGGAAAAAGTATTATAATATCCAAACAAATCAAATTATTCACTTCACTTTTCTTTATATAATCCTAAGAGAGCTGCAAAATAGAAACCCTTTTTTAGGAAAATATCTTGAAATGACTATTAAATTGGCTATAATTTTTATAAGAGTTCACCTTATATCTTTTAGAGGACAAGGTGTTAGTGTTAAAAATATCATTGTAACATTTATATAAAAATTAAATTTGGTCTTAATTTGGATAGGGGTGAAATTTCTCTAGTTTAAAAAAAAAAAGTGACTAAATTAAGACCAAATAACAAACATAAGGACTAAATTGAGATTTTTCACATTAACAATGACATGTGGTACTACCTTATCATGTCACACTGTCTCTGTCACGTTGCAAATGTAACAACCCTTTTAAAATCATAAACAAAACTACAACACTTCTCTGACACGTGACACATCAGTTAACGTTGTTAGTACAATACCAACAAAAATAACCAAATTATAACACAATTTCAAAAATAAATATCCAATTGAAATTTTAAAAAAAAAAACAAGACCATAAAAAGTTTTAACCATTACTAAAACTTCACTAAAAATAGAATAGTGTTTTTATATTAATTATTCAAAAATAAAAAGTGATTTTTATATCGATTATTAAAACCTAATATAAAAAACATAAAATATTATAAATTTTTCATCCTATTATATTATCAATTATTAAATTGCTAAATATAAAGTACAAATTAATGAAATCAAATATTTGAGGGGTAGTACTTCCAGTAATAAGTAATTCCGAATTCTTTAAAATAAAGCCCAACGCACAAGATATTTATCTAAACTAAAACCACATTAAGAAATATTTATAATAATAAAGAGTTTGTGATTAAATGAATTGAAATAAAAATGACAGAAGATGAAGCAGTGAGGTTGATCTGACGCAAGGAGGAAGAGTGTGTACGCAGGGACAGACAGAGTTTGGGAATTTGATGGCAAAAGCATGAGAAAATGGGCCCCCACTCATGATTGGGTCAAGCCCAATGTATAGCCACTTTTATCCTATGGTGGGGAACCATTAGGTACCACTTGTCTCCTTGTCCTCTATTAACTCTACCCTTCATTCATTCATTCATTATTTAATTAAACTCTCCTTCTCTTGCAATCCTAATGGATGACATGTGGGCCCCCTTTGATCCTCCTATCTAACTTATAAAATAAATAAATACTATAAGGTGGCAAAGTTAGGTTCATCCCATCATCAAAATATTACACTTAATCACCAATTTCAAATCATAATCAACAAATTAATATTCTAATGCGGCCATGTTTTCGATTATATGATGCTTTCTTTTCTCTTTTATGAGTTCATTAATTTTTTTTTTATTTAGTATTTTGTTCTTAGCATGTCACCTATTTTGTAAAAATTTGGTTTGTTTAAGATAATGAATCTCGATTATGAAGCGAGTATAATTTATATATCTAGATATTAGGGCTTCTTCATTATTAAATAAAATAAAACTAATAAGAATATTAGATAAAAATCATAAAAATATCTGTTTCTGGTACTTGAAATCAATTAAAAAAAATACATAGTCTAAACAATATTAATTAATATTCGGAAATGACATAATATCTAACTAGAACTTATAAAATACACATCTCAATAAACTCAGTTAATTATAAGCGTTCAAACTAAAAGTCCTAAAAATTAAACCAATGTATTTTTGGATTGAATAAAACTAAATTTAAGATAGATAGTAACATGCATTATTTCATCTGAAGTTGGCATGATAAGCCACAGCATTCAACAGAACCATCATAGAAGAATAGATGTATCACAACACCAACCCTAGTCTAAAATTGTCAATTATTTACGCATACATGTACCCATAATCTTTTTTCATTGTGTCCTCTTTCTCATTACTTTGCACGTAAAAAAACAACAATCATATCCTTCAAACTACCATATATATTATCTTCAAAATCTGCGAGCTTTCCTTCAACCTAACATATTCATCTCTCTTATTTGAACGCATATTGTACCTAGCAGTCCATATTTACAATATTGTTATTTGGTAGCTCAAAATGACCTAATAATAAACACAGAATAACTACAATGAAATGAGAAAGATAATATTTATGGGATATATAATATTTTATATAATAACAAAATCCACTAATAATATTTATATGTTATTCTTAGATATAAGGAGATTATAAATATATGTCATTACAGAGAGTATGATCATTTCATTTCATAATTGCTTTTACTCATAAATATTCACTCAAAATCTTTTATTAATTTGAACGTCAAAGAGTCTTTGCAAGAGGACTTCCCTCTTGTGGTGATCTGGTATTCGATCACACATCAACAATCAGGTCACCTCACCTCGGATACTGCTTGGCCAAATTCGGTAAGAATAATTGACACTCGTTTGAGTAGAAATACTTCCCCACAACATAGAAGTGCATGGTCTTGACGAATGGCCTAACCCAAGTATCCAATTATTTTGTACCTGATATGGACCCACAAGCCATCAATGCGATCAAAACCCACATGCAGACACTCCTCAATAAAAATGAGGAAAATCTCCAAGAGGTAATGGCTAAAATGCAAGAGATGAAGCAACAACTTTCCATACAGAAGACTCGCTTGGAGTAGTTGCGCACCCAACACCAACAGGAGTTATATGCTTTGAATCAAAAGTTGGACAACCTAGATAAAGAGCATTTTATCCCACACTCCCGAGCTAGGGGCCCATCCCCTTGGTGCAAGTGACTAATATGGAAACATCCTACATTGCTCAATCCAAGAGAGAGGAGCGCACATATCACTGTAACTAGTTTCCTCCCTACAAACGGAAAGAAAGAACGAGAATTACTTAGTCATATAGAAGCTAGTACTATCGTACCTTGGCACATAACCTCACATGTTGATATACCATAGAGAGTTGGAGTGTGGCGCGATAGTGGAGACGTGATTAAGCTAAGTTAGGGGCCCTTCTTTATTGTCACGGTATATGAGGCCAGTGGGAAAAGAGGGAGGAGGAGCTCTTGATCTTTGTACTACTTAGGAAGATGAGCTAATAAGACGAGGTCGACTTGACGAATTTCCAATCAAGGAGGAATAGTTGACAATATAGCCATCACACTAGATTTGGCAGGTAGAGTTATCAATTTGACATATGGCCTATAGGTCAACCCTAGTCCACCTTTGAAAAAGTCCGCTTTTAGAGAGCTCCTAAATGAGTGGGCCAGTAAAAAGCCTCAACCCCCAATGCCCCCTCTCAAGTGGCTTAGGATCACGACCAAGGTGGGTTTGGCCCCATTACAATGACTTAAAGTAACTCTTAAAGAAAAGGTTTAGCCTTGGTCAAAGGTCTAGCAAAGTCGTCTCAAGTCAGAGGTCAAAATGGGGCGATGAGTGCCAAAGGTCAACATGGGCCAATACGAGCTGAAGTTTAGACAAATCAGGCTACGCCGAAGGTCAAGACGGGTCGGCCAAAGGTTGAGATGGGCAGGCCTAGGCGAAGGTCAAGACGAGTCAACTTTGATCAAAGGTCAAGACAAGCTATCTTAGGCCAAAGATCGAGACAAGTTATCCATGGTCGAAAGTCGAGACGAGCTATATCGTGTCGAAGCTCGTGACGGGCTGTGTAACACCCCCGGATCCTCTTGGGCTTACCAGGCATCCCACTTGCCACCCTCAAACCGGTTGTGTTAGGTCCGCAGCCTAATACACCCCAACCCATCACCTCTAGCACCAACTAGCAGGTGGGTTGTTCCTAGGGAGGATCGAACCCCAGACCTGAGCTTTAACACCCCTCAATCACTGAGAGATGCCACCAGTTATGCTGTAGCACAATTGGTAGCATCTGTCGGCGTACCAGAGGTGTTAAAGGTCATGTTAGGGGTTCGATCCCCACTGGCAACAACCCACCCAGTATGAATGGACGGAGAAGGGTGAGGGGTTGGGGTGCATCGGGCTGTAGTAACCTGACATGCTCTGGGCGTGGTGCGCCAGGGATGTTACAGGCTGGCCCAAGTCGAAGGTCGAGACGGGTTATATCGGGACGAAGGTTTATACGAGTCATTTTAGGTTGAAGGTTTAAGCAGGTTGTTTCAGGCCGAAATTTGAGATATGTTTTCTTAAGCAAAAGGCCACCGTCTTGGACCAAAGGTCGTAAAGGGTTGGGCCAGACAAATGATTGAGATAGGTTATTCCATGTTGAATGTTGAGAAAGGCTAGCATGGGGCAAAGGTCGTGATGGACGACCCAAGAAAAAGTTCAAACCAGGCTGACCCAATTGAAAGTCGAGATAGATGGGCCCAGGTCGAAGGTTGGTTCGAGTTGAAGTTTTGGTTTTCATACTGATTATTTATTATATGTCTAATAACTAGTAGTTTGACCAATGCAACACACGAGATTATCTTTTAGATGAATGAATTTTGTTTTCCATAACAATTGGAAATAAATTAAGAAGTTAAAATAGATGTTAAACTTTAAATAATGATGATAAATATGATTCAAAATAAAAGACATTAACTTCACAATACCAAATTCAAACTTTCTATTTTGTATTCTAAAAGCAACTAATTCTCTTAAAGAAATGTGAACTTTCTTTCGACTTTGACTGTATCTGTAAGAGTCTTTAATGGGAATATCCTCTTGATAATCATCCTCTCCATTTGAAAACATCAAAGCATATTGCAAAGGAATGAAGAATATATGTGTTTCATGTAGTCTTATAATTGACCATGAAATTTCTTCACAATGATGTCCCTTCCTACATCCAGGTTACTGAAATCACCAATATTAATGTCACAATTTCATTTGCTAATGGAGTATTGTATACCTTACGATCCTTAAAGCGGTGTCTATATAATCTCAATCCAAAGTCGGATTGGTCATCATCATGTATAAAAAAATTTTCTCTTCTGAATGTTTGTCCAAGAACATTATGTTTATCATATATGATGTTGTAAATCAAAATTACAAAATCACAAATGAATGAATTATAAACACAATATATGTTAATAAAGAAATACCTTGAATTATACATACCCAAAGTAATTAACTTTGTTAGTTGATTCATTTTTTGTGTCATAAATACATAGTTGTGCAAACTTTGGAGTTGACCCATTTTTCGGCAATAACTTCCAATACGATGATAATTTTGGCCACTCAGAATAAATTGAGGAGGAATAGATCCATCATTGATTAATGAATGAATCTTAGCACCAATCGAAGTAAATGAGAACATGTTGTAACTTCTTATGTTATGTAAAAAAATGCTTGCTTGTATTGTCTTCACCCTTCAATAAATTTTCATGAAATTCTGGAGGTTTCTTTAAGAATGGACGTTTAACTTTTTCTTTTTGACAACATATAGAGAAATCAACTTGTTTAAATCTTCTTGATTTATCAGGTCTTTCTTCATACCACAATTGAGCTTAACAACATTGATATTTAATGCAATAGTCTCCAACGTCAACAATTTCTAAGTAAAGAAAGATAAATATGTCAGTTTTGAATATATTGATATATAGAGTATAAAAAAAACATTAACTAAAAAATAGTTTTGCACCTTGACATTTAGCTCTTGAATACAACTCAGATGTAAAATGACTTTGTATATCATCTAAAATAAAATGAAGAACAAAATAGATGAAATTAAATGTGAAGGATTATAATTTAAGATTTTAAGATAAAGCATTATTCATTACCATGGTATTTATCTTTATCATAATCTTTGTCAAAAATCCGATGTCATCGAAAATATATTTGATGACATCGAAAAGATATTTACTATACACTTTATTAGGAAAAGAGTGAGAGAGGTGTACAACTTCATAATATTGAAATGATTAAGTCTATCCTACACTAGCAAAAAATTGAAACTTAGATATATCTAAGTAAGAATAAAAGTTTATAAAACTTAGATATATCATGACTTTGTTTACTTGATATGTTACTACTCTATTGAGTAGGTGTTGACTAACACTATTTTTTTTTCTTGCACTTTGACAATCAATTTTATGAATATCTACAAAATATTTGTAAACATTCATGAAACAGAATTTAAGATTAACATTAAATTTCCAATATAAAATTATGGATTCTTGATATGTATACATACAATTTCATGTAATAATAAAAGAACTCAATATCACGGTTTTGACCTCATCATTGTGACGTCAATATGAATATTAGTGTGGTTCTCATTGGGATAACAATACTTTGATTTGGTATTGCTTAAATTATGTTGAAAAAGAATTCATGAATGTTGAATTTGTACCTGAGTTATTGTTGTTACTTTGGGCCAAATTTTGACTATGATTGATTTTATTGTTTCTTATTGTAGTTTTTGACTATTTTTCATAAATATTTGTTGGAGCAATTCTTCATGAAATTATGTTAACATAGTTTTATTACATGATGCACTAGTTTTCGTTTTTGAAATTGGCGAATCATTTTCGTGCAAAATTGGGAGAATTGGGCAAAAGCGAATGTTAGAAGAGAACAATCATACACGACCAAACATTAAATTCACCTTAAACTACACTATTTGAATTTCATAACAAAACTATGACAATTATAAGTACCTAAAGTCCTCTTACTTTTTTGTGTAAACTTCTAATTGATAATGATTTTTCTTCTTCTTCGTTCAATTCATGAATTGTTTATATCAATGTCTCCAAAATACATTTGAACCAAAGTTTACAAAATGTATTCAGTTTACAGGCTAAAAATTGGATTGAAAATAAACTTCAATGAGACAAAAATTACCATAACGTACTAATTAAGTCAATGACTTCCTTATTCCAACATGAAATGCTTTATTATGCATCTTTTTCAAATCATTTGCATCTACACTCAAGATGGTAAACTAAAAATTATACAATTCATTTGCATATGACCACTTTGCAGTACGGTTTGTGAGTTTACATGTTCATTTATAAGGTTTATTTTATAGACACATTTTTACGAGTCCATTTTCAATATGATTGATTTCATTGATTTCATCTATCATTAGGTATTAGTATATATAGTTCCGCTACTATTTTTTGCAAAATATATTTGAACCAAAGTGTGCAAAATGTATTTAGTTCAAAGGCTAAAACTTTGATTGAATGAAAACTTGAATAAGAGGACAATTATCACAACCTACGAACTTAGACAGAGGAGTTCTATTTGGAACATAAAATCCTTCACTCTACATGTCTCTCACTACATTTGCATTTAAACTCAATGATAAACTCAAAATGATAAAATCATTTGCGTCTGCTGACTTTACACTACTGCTTGTTATTTTTACAAGTTCATTTTACTATCTCCATTTTGATAGTATGGGATTGTCTGAGGAATATGGAAACTACATTTAGACAAAATGAGCTATATCAGATTGCATCAGTATTTCAATTACAAAATGACATGAGAAAAAAAATTGAAGAAAGTTTAAAATGTAATGGAAGAAAAAGATAGTTATTTGACATGAAAAGTTATTAATCTTATTTGCAATCTTTTCCGAAAGAATAGCCTTCCTTTTTCTTCGTGCATCTTTTGAATCATTTTCGTCCATGTCTAGAGTTGTAGGAACTGACTATTGAACAAACATCATTTTGTTGAAAGCTAGAAGATTTTTCTTTTGAAGATGCAAATGTTGTTTCAGAAAGTTAAAGATTTGTGAAAATTGGCTTCAGTTCAATTCTAGGTGCATTTGATTATGGTGTATCTTTGTTTTAGCATTTTAGTTACATCTGGAAAACAAAATCTGGTTTAAAGTGCTAATACAAAACATACACATAGAGTCAATAGGATTGCACAATGAAGACAAAAATAGAAACATTGAAAATAAAATGGTCTCAGTAGACCTATGTAGAGTTAAAGTACTCAATGCATATTTTTCTTACCAATTAAATATTCAATGTCAAACCCAAATGCATTGATGGTGAGAAAAATAATTTTTTAGCATTTGTTTTGGGAACTATTAGTTTAATTTATTCCATGGTATTGAGCTTAACCATTACATATATATATAATAGACATCTGGTTAAATTTTCACTCATTTAAGTTTGTATTTCGCTTAAATTTGTATTTAGAAAGGAAAAATTCTCGGATCAATAATTTTATAATTTTATTTTTAGAAAAAATCACATAAAGGTATTTGACGACAATTTTTTATTTGTTCACGTATGATTGTCGATTGACCATCTTGTAAAATGCAACGAATGGTGAAGAGCGCACCTTGAGCTTGATTTAACTTATTTATGATAAATAAGAGGAATCTTTCAACTTGCTCATATTGACATCAAGGTTGATAATACTTTCTAATGATTTGAAGATAACATCACATCAGTCAACTTCAACTCTGTCCAAACCAGTTCTAAACTCACCATCATTAGATTCAATAGCAGGCTCTTATAAGACGATTTCATTCATGCTTTGTTGATCTCTTCTAAGGTGTATATATATATATATATATATATATATATATATATATATATATATATATATATATATATAGAGAGAGAGAGAGAGAGAGAGAGAGAAAGAAAGAAAGAGTATACATATAAATAAAATAAAATAAGTTCCTCTATATGATATATCTTTTATATTTATCATATATCTCACATCTCTGGTATTTTCATAACCTTTCAAAATTCCCAACACCCATAATATTTTATATTGTAATTATATGACCTCTAATATTTTATATTATAATTATATGAATTTTGAAATTCTTTAAGTCTGGATCCCAATCAAATTCGCACTCCGTAGATCAATATACAGACGTAAATAAATGTCTAATATAAATATACATATATATATATATATATATATATATAATATTTAAAGAGTGAAATTATTATTCTCTCCACTCTCTTATTTAGACATTCTTAATAGCATTTTCCTTCTCTTTTTATTGAGATATGCTCCATTCACACCTCTTATAATTTACATGAAAATTATCTTTCAATTGTTTCAAATTGTGTTTTAATTTTTATTTATAGGATTGATATTTTAATCATCCATATTTTTTTTATTTACCATATTTTATTACAATCTCTAATTCAATTACAATAATTTTTTAAACTATTCATTATAAATCAAAATTATATCGTAGATATGTTTATTTATTATAAGTTTTATATATAATATAACTTATATATTTAAAACATTTATTTATCATAACATTTAATGTATAAAATAAATATTTATTATATTTAATATACAATCAAGAATACTCACTTATTTTTACTAAAATAGACTTTCACTTTAGAACAATATTGTTTCTAATGTTTTTATTTGAATTTTTAATAAGATAGTGTCGTTGGATTAGTTTTATTCATTTGGATTTTGAGTCTTGAGGAATCTTCCATTAGATAATTGGTAATTTCTTTTTGCGCCCCATACTTTTGATGTGTACCTGTATGTCATTGTCACCCCTTGTTTTGTCACTTCCTTATCATCCTTCTCGTTGTCTCCCGTTGTCTCTCTCTAAAGGAAGATAGTGTTTCAGGTATTACAATCATAAAATAAATGTAAATTTTGAATTATACAATTTGTCAAAAATGAATGTCAAATTATACGATCTAAATACTTTTTGTTAATCAATGAAACAGTAAAAGATAGAACAACACATTGATAACACACAACATATAGTGGAAATATTCTTCTCACTCATATTATTGATAACCATATAGGTTTATATATAAGAAAGGAGACAACATTTGAAGAAAACAGAAACAACAGAGTTAACAATTAACAAAGTTAACACTCCTCCTCAAGCCAAAAGTTTTACATCTAAAACACTAATTAACTCTCATATTTTTGAATTTCACACTTTGTTAATATGTCAGCAAGTTCCACTTTTGACCTATAGTGTTCCACTTCCAATTTATCATTGCATATTTGTTCTCGGATAAAATGAATCTTATCTCAATATGCTTGCTTGTTAGAAAAGCCAACTTGACATATAAATGGTGTAAGGACTTAATTAGCATTGTTAGCGATAGCCACTACTAATCAAATAGTCTCAATTCTGGCCATTGGTGCGTACACTTCACCATAATCTATTCCAACTTTTTGTATTAAGCCATTAGTCTGGCTTTGTACCTTACAATCTTACCCTTTGGATTCACTTTCACTTTATAGACCCACTTGAGTGCAATTGGCTTATTACTTGGTGGCACTGGCGGACCTAGGACGTGACAGGGGGGAGCCACGGCTCCCCCATTTTTTTTTTGAATTTTTTTTATATATATTTATATATTTTTTAAAATTATATTATATATTATTTATATTAAAATTATATTATGAAAAATTATAATAAAAGATAAAAT
>Ga0214542_1003152_pt1 | contig 33962 bp, 12 predicted proteins | sample CNSS1metaG_FD_160096 | JGI IMG/M metagenome (GOLD analysis project Ga0214542, IMG submission 160096) | Root nodule microbial communities from cowpea collected in UCLA plant growth center, Los Angeles, California, USA - CNSS1 | ecosystem: Host-associated > Plants > Roots > Nodule | place: USA...
ATCATCAATTGCCTTCTGCCTCTGCAGTTCTTCTTCACTCTGTTCACCAACCATCACAAACAAATTACAATGAGTAAGCCTAAGAAAAATAAACAATATTTTTACAACCAACCAAGAACAAAATATAGCACGAAAGCTTGGTTTTGGAATGTTCTTATGCATGATTGATTTTGATGGGCCAATGAATTGTGGCCCAATCAATACAACTGTTGAATAAATTGTCCAAATTTCTTGCAAAATGTAGTTTAAAGGTTGTCATTGTACAATCCCGAAGTGCTGCCTTATGCTAACTTGTGGGCATCAAATATCATATGACTTTGACTGTAACCATTGGTATTATTTTTATAAATGTTTATATATTTTTATTGTTACTTATAAGAAATTAATTTCTAAAAAATTATATTTTTTCTATAATTTATTAATACATATCCTTAGTATAGATAAGCTCAAACTAAGTCATCGTTGGTAAATCAAATGAGTTGACTAAGTATATCTCCTTAATAAAAATGAGAAATGAAGTAAACAGTCTTATTTTCTGTGATTGGTAATTCTGTCTTCTAGTCTGTTGACTCTTAAATCTCAAATCAAATATATTTGTTTTCTTAAACTATCATCATACTGTAACCATAAAAAAGTAAAACAAAATAAAATAAAAAGATTGCTCCAATCAAGCTCAACTTAAGTAACACGCAGCTTCAGTGAGTTGATCTTATCATCTTGCAACATGTTATTTTGAATAAATTGGGTTTTAACTATTGTAAAAATTAAGTGACAACAACTTGGTGTGCCGTTTATATGTGGGAAATGGCAAATATTACGAAAAATCCCAATAATATTTTTGTAACTTCTTCGTGGTACACTTTTTTATTTTAAAAAACAATATTAAATTTAATAAGTAAGAAATATTTAAAAAATATGCCACTAGATTATTTTAAAATTTTAGTCAACGATGTATCTTGGGAGCCCATTTATTCAATTCATTAAATAGATTCCCTTAAGAAAATTATTTGTCCGTCCTGTTGGCAGACCTAAAATCAGTGGATTTGAAGAGTCACTTTGAGTTGACTTGACATAATAAGAGGACGAATTATAAAAAAAGAGAAAAAAGTTTTAAAACTGTGATAAATTATAGGATAAAATTTAATTTCATTTTTGATTTATATATTTTAATATCTCTTAAATGTAACATATTTTTTAAAATTTTGATAATTATATGATATTGATAATTTTCATCTGTGAAAATTAAAAAAATATTTTAGATAGAAATATAATTAGCATTATGTTATGATTTTTTTTTCCTACATGAGGAATAAAAATAATGCAAACCCTTTTTAGAGAAAATATATAATATTTTATAAATATATAAAATATATATATATATATATATATATATATATATATATATATATGTATGTATATATATTGTTTAAAATTTAAGTTCTTTTTTAAGTAAGAAAAGACTGAAACATAAGTGAAAGAAATGACACGTTATAGTGAAATCTCCCAACGGAGATTTGTGTTTACTAAAGGAAATGGAGTACCAAAAGCACGTGCAGCCATAGGCACCCAGCCACAACAATTAAATGCCAATAAAAGATAGTAATTTTTTTTCAGACTTGATACGAAATAGTAGAAATTGATTCGAAGATGAATGGGTGAACGTTATGGTCAAATGTACTATTCACGCGTTTTGGCTATTATTCAAATGGACCCCTTTCTCATCTACAAAGTTCAAGGGAACAGCAAAATTAAATCTCAATCAAGGGACAAATTTCTACACTCTTTACATCCAAAAATAAACTGTTCATCTTCATGATCACGTTTATTCTCTTCCAGAAAGTATAAGTATTCACAATTTTCTACAAAAAACTATCTAATTTAAAACCAGTACACAGTATAAAAAATATACATAAAATCGACAATATAAATACTGACGGTTGATTTTCTCATCATCAACTCTGTTTAAAAATAAAAATCCTAAAATAAGTTATCTTTGAGATTCAGGATTTCAAATTACAGTCACAGTACAATTTCACAGTGATTCTTGATAAACCTCTCGCAACTCAATTACATTTTTCGCGTAATAGTAGCAACAAAAAACGAAAATATTGATGCTTATGAAGAGTTTTTATAGATTTTGTTATAACTTAATGCTAAGAAAGAGTAGCAGAACAGAATATGCAATCAAGAGAAAGATTACAAAATTTATATTAACATCGACAGAGAGAGTGAGAAAGAGACTTACAGCGTTCTTCAGATAATTGTTTTCAACTGGTGTCTGAGTTGCCATGGTAATAAACACAAAAGCAGAGACTAATGAAGCAGAATCTATTTAACAGTATGCACTTTCTGAATTTTGGCCTTCGGAAAACGCTGAATCACGTTTCAGCTTTGTATAATTATCGTGCGCTAGTGTTTCAAAAGGAGAGAAAGAGAGAAACTCAGAGAGTTCTTGGAGAACCAAGATAAATTCCTATATACACTCACAAATGTATATATATAGAGATAGGGGGGAGAGAGAGAGAAAGTCTACGTATCAAAGTTCTGTTTTCTGTCCCAACTTTCTCCGTTCCGGCGCTTGCTTTTTTCCTTGCTGAATTATTTTTAATAAAACCGTATATTTTATAAACAATTTTTTATTTTAAAAATTATATTTTTTAGAAAAAAAATTTTATGTCTATTTATTTATTATTTTTGAGAAAATTATTAGAATTTATACATCAAATCTCTCCACCTAAATATTTAAATTATTTTATTTTTTACAAGTGTAAAAAATTTCAAGTGCACAAATTTATAAGTGTAAAAATGTAAAAAAGAAAATAATTTGAGTATTTAGATGGAGTGATTTGATGTATAAATTATAAAAAATTATTTTAACATGTATAAATAAGTTGTAATTAAGTTTAATTACTAATTTGTTATCTGATAGGAGAGGATCAAATTGGATCGTTTTAAAAAATATAGGGGACTAAAATGAATAAAAAATTTAAATAGAGGACTAAATTGAAAACAACTAATGTCATTGCCATGTGACACGATTGTGACTTTGACACGTGGAAATTTAAAATAATTTTTTTTTAAGAATTAAAAATTGAAAAATTGAAAATTTCACGAACTGGCACATGACATGTTTGGACATAGTGTTAAGGTCAACTTAACGGAAATAATCAAATTGGACCTTTTTAAATAATTAGAGGACTAAATTGAACAAAAAAAATAGTAAGGAACTAAAATGAACCAAACCAAATGATTATAGGACTAAATCAGTAATTATACCTAAGTTTTTTGTTATCAAGTGTTTCTTGTAATGTTATTATCCTAATGATTGTGAATGGTGAATGAAGGGGAGTTATAATTAAAACCTTTCAATATTTTAAGAAATTACGTAAAAGATCGGTATTATTACATTTCAAAATAAATTATAATTTTCAGTCTAAAAAATGATTTTATTTTAACTATCTAATTTTTAAAATTAATTACCTAATAAATTATAAATGTATGACGTTGTTAGTTCTACAATTAGTGTAAATGTTAAATTGAAATATGTTTTACACTATCGGAATTGTTGAAGAATAATATGTAGTAAGTCTCTTACATTACATGTATTATAATATGTTCCTACAGGAGAAATACGAGGTTATTATAGGACCAAAGTATTATCTTACCACAATCTTTGAACTTCTCAATGGTTCCTGCGTCTCTAGTTTTGACTGTTCATTAAGTATCCGTTCTTTTTTTTCTTTACCACCAATGGAGATGTACCTGCAAAAGAGAGTCCAACGCTCAAGTCAGCAGAGAGCTTTTCTCCAAAGTCAAATCACAGATTAGTTGACTAATGAATTTCCTCCCTTAAATTGTGGGGTTCCACTTGTATTTATAATAATTATTTGACTCTTTGACTTATCTTAATTACTTTGTTGATTTGTGGGCCTTTGGATCTCTGATCGAAGGTATTTTGGCCTGTACCTACAGGCCCAATTTCTATCAATGATCATCAATGAGTTTCATTGAGAATTCCCTTGGTTTTGCCTAAGTTATTTTCAAGGTGAGTGTGAGAGAATCGTGTACATACCGATCTACCTCCATGTCACCTTATTTTGATGTTCACTTGTCTTATGGCAGCTTACCTTGCATTAGTTAATTACTTAGGATGTTTTTGGCGTGATATATGTGTAATCGACTTCTTATCTTGACCTTAAGGTTAGTTAGAGGCTAAGGGGTTGACTAATTTTCTGTTATTATAAATGCTATGCTTCTTGCCGGTAAGTAACTGATCTTGTTTGACTTATGTGGGAGGTACGTAGCTTATCTTCCTTTCTGTTAGTTCGGGAAGTTTACAACCTATCTTGGGAGGTATGGGAACATCCAACCTATCTGGCCTTCATTGTACTAACAAGGCTAAGGGTAAAGAATGAAACAATTAGGCACAAAGAGGGTAACAACAAATAAGTAACATTTTAGGTTGGCTATTTGGCTAAGTGACTTCAAACATACCAACAAATTCCTTTATCCTCTTTAACCAATAAAGTGATTTTATTAACAAGAATCCTGCAAAAGTCGATTTCATGGCAATAACTAGTCCTCTTACAACATAAGCTCACAATACTAAAAACTTTTCAAAAGTCTAGTTTCACTCTCATGTTTGAAAAAGGACAAATTGTCATATTATCATACCAAACTATCTTTCACTCAAAGAATGTCACAAAATATTCCAATTGATATGCACAATCAAGATGCGAAACAGTTAATGCTCATGTCTATTTCATTTTAATTGATCATTACATCAGTTGACAATGCACATTGAGAACATGATTAGCTCATATGAAGCTTAAGATAATGGCAAACACATGCAAAAAAAAATATAATGTAGAAACAAAATACAATAATGAAAAGGGTTAAATATGTTTTTGGTCCCTTAACTTTTAGTGAATTTTGGAATTAGTCCATTTTGAAACTTTGGACGAATTTAGTCTTTAATCTTTTGAAATACGTGGATTTAGTTCTTTTAATCAAATTTTGTTAGGTTTATTTGATGTTTCCTACGTATTTCAGGATTATATTTGAGTTGTTTATACGGTTTGACACATTTTTACTTTAATGTTAAGTCAAATACTATTATAAAATGTGCTTGAAATGTCAAATAAACTTAACAAAATTTGATTAAAAGGACTAAATCCACGTATTTTGAAAGATGAAGGACTAAATTGGTTCAAAATTTCGAAATGGACTAATTCCAAAATTCACTGAAAGTTAAGGGACCAAAAACATATTTAACCCTAATGAAAATGACTTAAAGTAACAAAGACATAATAAGAAAACACCTTGTTCTTCGTTGGGCGAGTGATCACTATTTGTTGGGTGAGCTGCCTCACCTAGCGGTTGTAAATTGTGAGATTAACTGCTTCGCTGGGCGAAGTTGCTCATTGGGATAGCTCTTTCGCTATATGAATGGCATTTGCGAAGCTCCATGGGTACTAGGCATGTCTACTTCACTGGGCGAGTGAAAAACAAAGGCTAATAGGTTGTTGGGCAAATGGACTTGCCTAACAAGAATTGTTGTTTCTTTTTTTTTCAAATGAAAAATTTAAATGTTGGGTTGCCTCCTAGTAAACGCTAGTTTAACGTCTGATAGCTCGACCTTTGATGATCATGGTTTGTGATAAGTTTTTCTGGTGTGATTCTTCTCTTCACACCTATGTGGTTTTAACTTTTGATTGATCCTTAATTTTGTCGTTCCAGAATAAGGCTTTTTAATCTCTACTCTCCCATTAGCTTTGATATCTTTAATAACCCATAAACTTGGCCACTTTTTCTTTATTTTTGCATAAAGAAATTTCCACTTAAATTTCCTTAACATAATTGGTTGGCCTGGTTTGAGTTCCTTCTTTTCCAACAAAGTGTGATGATTAACTAGAATGTCTTTCTTTTTATTCGGAGGAGGATCCTTTACTTTTTTTTCCTTCAGTTGTTTTGGAGAAAAGCAACTAGAACAATTTTTCAGTAAATGGGAAACCTGTCCTAGCTTACTTGTCATGGATAAGACTTCCTTAGCAGCATTAATATCCTTTGGTTCTAGATTGTGTATTCCTTCAGACATACGAAAGTTTACCTCCTCCTCTTGATCTCTAATTTTGAGCTTGCCGCCATTAACATCTATGATAACTTTAGCGGTTTTCATGAATGGTGTTCCAAGGATGAGAGAAATCTCAATATTTTCCTCCATATCATGTATAACAAAATCTACTGGAAAAGTAAACTTGTCCACCTTCATAAGTACATCCTCAACGACTCCATAGGGGCATTTGATTGATTGATCTGTTAGTTGTAAAGTCATCCTTGTTGGTTTCACTTCAAGGCCGTTAATTTTTTTCAAGCATATATAAGGGCATCAAATTGATGTTGGCTCCCAAATCAATCATTTTCCTTTGTAATTGTGATGCCTCGAATAGCCAAATTCCGAATTGTACAAGGGATAGTAAAGATATCTTTGAACCTCAAAGGGAGAGTCTTCTAAATGATCACACTATAGTTTCCTTGGACTTCATTAGTATCTTTCTCAATGTACTTTCTCTTCTTTCTAACCAAATCTTTCAAATATTTTGCACACACAAGCATTTTTGTATTGCTCTAGAGAAAGGAATTTTGATTTCCAATTTTTTGAAGATCTCCATGAATCTAGCCAATTGTTTCTCCTTATCTTACTTAGTTGGTACAAGAGGATATGAAAGGATTTTCTCCACCTTTTCTTTTTTTCTCTCTTAATTTTCTCCTTTTTTTTCTATTTTTTTCTTTCTATGTTCGTTCTCTCCACTGTCTTCCTCTCCTTTTTTTCTCTATTTCATCATACATATTCTCACTTTGTGTTATAATAGCATTATAATGCTCTTTTGGATTCACCTCTGTATTGGTTGTAAAGTCTTTTTCAAATTTCTCTTCTACCTTTTTCGCAATTGACCCGGTTGTGTTTCCAGATTATAAATATAAGCTTTTGTGCTATTATGATTTGAAATAGACACTTGCATGAATTGTTGAAGTGTCTCTTCCAATTTTTTTTGCGTTTCTTGCAAGGAGGGTTATTGTTGTTGCCTATTGGATGGTCTAGCTTGTCCCATGCTAGGATGAGACTTTCATCCTTGATTAAAATTGTTGTAGTTTCCTTGGCGGTCTTGATTTCCCATGTAATTGACTTCCTCCTGTGGTTGACTTTGTACAACATATTGCTCATTAGCATGATCTCCTCCGCATAATAGACAATTTTGCACTATTGGTTGGTGTTATAATTGAGAAGCATTCTAGACCTCCTGTGGCAATGATGATAGCTTCTTCATAAGCTCCTCCATTTGTTATGTCATTAGCTTATTTTGAGCTAATAACGCATCATGAGTTTGCAACTCCAATACTCCCTTCTTCTACAGTTGAGTGCGCTCATTCAACACCTCATAATTGTTGTAAGCCATGTTTTCTATCAATGCTTTGGCTTATGTAGGGGTCTTGGATTTGATCGTGCCCTCAGTTGAGGCATCCAACATCAACTTGGTTTGAGCTCTAAGTCCTCTCAGAAAGATGTTGATTTGGGTTGGATCATCAAACCCATGCATTGGTGTCTTCCTTAGTAGCCCTTTGAATTGTTCCTAGGATTAGCTCAGTGATTATTCATAGTCTTGTTGGAATGATGTTATCTCTTGCCTTCCTTTATTAACCTTGGAGGCGAGTGTGATGAGTTCAAGCTTCTGCCCTCATTAAATGTTTAAATTTTGGGGATTTAATATCATTTTTGCGTTTAAGAATTGTTTTTAGTTGCATAAAATCTTATTGGATAATCTTAACATTTAATAATGCAACTGAAATTTAATTTAGGTCCTTAAGAGTGTGAATTTGGAATATTTCAGGTTACAAAATAATTCCAAAATCAGAATTCTGGCGAGGAATAATTCAGGAGCTAAATGCACCCCTAGTTTTCATTTTCACACACCCTTTTTGCAATTGGGCCATCTAATTTTGGAAAGAAATATTTCATGAGCTAAATGCACCTCCAGTTTTTATTTTACACACCCCTCTTACAAGTGGGTAATCTAAATTTGTTATGGACCCCTACTTTTTACTAATTTGTACCCATCCTACCACTTAAACTCCACTCAACCAGATTATGCCACATAGCAATCTTCACTCACTAAAATAACCAATTAAAACTTGTCACATCATCAATCCTCCACTCACTAAAATAACCAATCAAAGAATGACACCTCATCACCTTCTCTTATTCACACAATCAGAAACCCTGACCCTAATCTTCCTTCTCTCTCACTAACACCATGTCGCAGCCGTCGCATATGACGCCAGCAGTCACCGCATAGCCGTCGACCTGCCCCCTCCATGCTTGCAACTCACCGGAACAGTCCAAGAACCTCTGGCAGCACCTGCATCAACGCTGCCACCATCTTCTCGCACGAAACTGCCATGATCGACGTCGTCCACCACATGAAGCCACCACATCCACACCTACAATTGCGCCTCGTCCTCTCTGTTCGTCACGCTACCACCACCATCGGGCTCATGTTGGAGCCACAACCCCGTCTTTGCACTCACGCCAGAATCACCACTGTTGCACCATCTTCCAACACACGTCGAGACCACCACTGTTGCACCAAGATTGCTTGCGAGACCTGCAACAGCCAATACGGAGCTCCGTTGCGTCTTCTTCGAGCCACCATCTCCTCTGTTCAGCACGCTGCCGGAAACTACCATTGCAGCACCACTCGTGGGACCTGCAGCAACCACGCAAACGTCGCTGCAACTTGCCGTTAAATGTTTTCCATTCTACACTGCTTCGGATCTGCGTGCCTCATCTTCTTCCTCACCTTTAACGTCGCGCCAGAGACCACCACTCATGGTCTGCACCTTCTTCATCACGGCAACACTCATGACAGTCGAAAACACGAACCACCACGCTCTACACCTTCAATGGCGGCACCACCGTAACCTGCAATCGCGAGCCCTTCGCGCAACCACCATCACCGCTCGAGAACGCGAACTTGACGCCACTTCTCCACAACAGCCGCAGACCCAACAACATTTTTCGTGTCAACTCTGCAGCCACCATGACAACCACCATAACCTCGCCTGAACCACTCACGGCAGGCAAACCCTAATGGAGGGAAGAGAAATCTGATTAGAGAGAGAGACTACTCTAACATGTGGCAACCTCTCAATGGATAGTCAAAGAGTCTAAACTGGTTAACCAGTCAACTTTGGGCAAGGATGGGTCAACGTTGGTCAAATAGGCTATTTGGCGATATATTTGGCAAGTGGTTCCTCTGCAGGAACCCAGAATGGCCTAGAAAAGGGAGGAGTCACCTGGCGGCAGTTCATCGCCCGCCAAGCAGTTTCTGGAAATTTCCAGAAACACTAGATTAAACGAAATAAAATAATTTCAAGCATAATCATACTATATTTAACATGTCAGTCATACTTAAACATAAGATTAACGCGTAAAGCTCCCCTAACTTTGTTTCCTTGCTAAACTTGAAGGTTCTTGGCTTCTTTTTTGTTCAAAAAATGGACGCCCCTTGCTTTCCCACTTTAGCTCTCCTTCTCACTCAATTATCACAGTACACTCTTTGAATTCGCACCTCTCACAATGCTCAACAATGGCAGCACAAAAAACCCTCCTTCTCACTCAAAATTTGACTTTTAATGGTGCTTTAATGGTAGTTTAATGTGCTAAAACGAAAATGGCTTAATGTTCATGATAATTGTCATTCAATTAGTCATTATCGATTATTTTTCCAACCTCCCTTGGCTGCTCATTCAGCTAGGGTTTTCTCTACTCTTTCACCTTCATGCCAAAACTAATTTTAGCAAAAAGGAAGTTTAATTTAGATTTACCAAGGTTCAAACCCATAACCATGCCAATATCAAACCAATGCATAACCATTCAATCAATTCATGTTTCATGATAATTCTTACTCATTTAAGAATATAATATCACACACCACAACCAATATATAATATAAAACAATTACATAATTAAAATAATTATAAATTAAATAGCATATAAAATGGCATATATAAGACTTGAACCCAAGTTCTCACACATAATCAAGTACTCTCAACCATTTAAGCTAGTACTTTTCCACATCATACTTGTCATAATTAAATGTGATAAAGGCTCCCACTGCCCGCATTTATTAATTAATTATTTAATTAATTAAATTTAGCGGATCTTACATGTATTATGTGAATCCAAATTGATGTAGATGTTTTGTGCATATAACTATAGTAACTATCATATTGCAGTTATATAGAATTGTGATGTACATATATACGTGTAAAAACCATGCTATTCAGTAAGAGAAAAATCTCTTGTTTCTTAATGTCATAAACACAGTCACTCTTGTTATGCTTTATATGTGTTTTATCTTGACCCAACAATAATCACAATTAAGAAAAAAAAATTTGACATTAATACAAGAGGACATGACATTTTTTATTTCTAATTATTTAAAATTTTATTATTCATGTAGAAAATTAACAGAAGAAACCATGAAATTTATTTTTAATATGTTATTTGTAAAGCCCACTTTTTGTTGTTATGTTTTGGGCCTAACTTTAGTGAAGGACCCAAGTCAGCCTCTTGTTTTCTCATCTTCAGTTTACCCCTCAATTTCACACTTAGTTTTCTCTCATATACCAAATCATTTTCCCCCTCAGTTTCCCCCTAACTTTAGTGAAGGACCCAAATCAGTTCTCACTCTTGCTCTCCTTGGAACAGAAGCTCAACTAGGGCAGTTGCGAAACCCTCCTCCGAACTAGCGAAACGTTCTTTCCTCCATGTCAGTCAAGCTTAAACTTCCTTTTTCTCCTTTTCCAGCTCTATTGCATTGGTTCTATCATGGAATCTTCCTTAGAGCCTCATCTTTGTTCTTGTGTTTGTGTTTTTCAGCACTCTAGTGTGCTTCTAGAGTTGTGGTGCTCCTTCTGTTAGTGTTTTCTCCCCCTCAAGTTTAGCTCTCAGTCAAGGTAAGGGAAGCTAGGGTTTATAAGTTTTTGAAATGATTTGCTTGTTTTAATCCTTACATGTGATTTAAGATAAATTTGATGGAAATTGAGACTAACTTGAAATTGGAAATGCTTTTGACTTACATAGGGCTTAAAATGAGTTTTAGGTTCATTTGGCGTTATCAAATTGCAGAATTCGCGTTTCTGATTGCAGACCCGCTAAACGAGCCCAATATCTAACTGGGCGAACCCAAAATCGCGTTGGGCGAATTGAGCTTTCCAACTCTGACATATCTCGCGAAATTTTGAATTCTCGCTTCTTAATTGTTAGATTGAGCTAAAATTTTTACAGCAAGTTCTAGACATTTGATGCTTTGTTTTGACCATAGTGATCTCTATTTGGAAGCTATAGTGAAAGCAATGTTTTTTCAAATTTTCCTTAGATTAGGTTGTTGGCAGCTTTGACCTTTGTCACTTGTTTAGTGTATAACTTTTTCTATAGGTATCTAATCAGATTGATTCTTTTTGTATCAAGTTCTTGATTCAATCATCTTTAATTTGAATATAAATGCAAAATTTTTGGAGATTTACACAAGTTGCAATTTTATTTCTAAAATCCCAAATTGTTTGCATCTGTTTTTAAGTTGGATTGGGTAAAAATAATAAGAATTAGTTATTTTCCAAGAGAGATGTGTGTGTGTGTGTGTGTTTATTTCTTTTTATTTTTGCAACTAGCTTACACTTTTCCTTTCTATGCTTTGTTTTCTTGTGGTGTCTTCTTTTTGTAATGATTACCAATCTTGATGTGACCAGATGAGGGAGCCCTTAGTGATCATCAAGATGGTGGAGATGTTGCCGTTTAGATTAGACATTTTGAATATTGCTCTTTGGAGCACCCTTTTGAAGAACAATTTTAATTGCAATTCTTTGCTCTATTGAGCAATCCTTTTGCCTAACTATTTCATGTTTAAGTTTTGTTTATGACATTGTTATGTGCCTATGGTACTCTTACTTTGGTATATTTTGGATAACTGTAGAATATTGATTCTTATATACTTTTGTCGCATGCTCTACTTTATATTATAATACATGATATTTTATTTACTAGAATTTATTTATGCAATGAGACGTCATATTATTAGTTTTTATTCTTCACATATTATATATATATATATATATATATATATATATATATATATATATATATATATATATATATATATATAAAAATTTATATAATATAAAAGTTAAATTATACTATTAGGAAATGTTATATTTACTAAGTTTAACATCCAATAACTTAATTAGGAAAAATAGTTTGTATCATATTTTTCCGTAATGTATATTTTCACAAAGATAAATATATTAAAAAATAATTTAGTAAAATGTACTTATTAAAAATTAGTTGCAAAAGAATACAATATTTATAATAAAATCAGTTTAATACTTTTATGATTGTTTATATAGTAAGTTAAATTTAAAAAGCATACAATATATTAATGATACATTAACACTAATATAATAAAAAAATTATAGATTAATACTATTTTATCAACATATTTTTTCTATATTTTGAACCACATTTTTCTCAAATTAATTATAAGAAAAATGCCTGGTCATGAAGAATGCCCCAGTTAAAGGATACCTCAGTTGTGTATAGAAATTACTACAAGAAACTCTAGTGACTTCAAAAGACTTATATTACAAGTTTCTTGTTATAGGTGATATCTTCTTACTTACCCCATATGATTCTCTTTCTTCTTGTTGAGATCTTTTCTTCTAATTTTATTTGAGAGGAGATGCTTGCAGAGACCCTTCACCCCTCTTAATCTATTTATAGTCTTTTAATAGACATTTATTTAACTGTACTTTCAATATGTATCAATAATTATTTCATATAATTAATGTTACAATTATCATATTTATAATATGAATGAAGTTTTAATGTATAATTTTTAAATAAAATTATAAGTCCATTTTTTTTACTTGCTATTTGATTATAGATGATTTTTCCCCCAGATATCTATTGCAATATCCTCATGTGTAAGCACAAGATACGAAAAAATTATATATTCTTTAATAACCAATAACAATATAATTTTATTCCGAAAGAAAATAAAAAGCTAAAATGAATTGAATTTGGTAAGTCATACACCGATGTTTTCCTCGTCTCTATTAAGATCCGGCAGGATATAGAATAACTCTAAAACCAAATAGAGTGGTGCTTTATTAAATTAATACTAATAAAATATTGTAATATGTTATTATTTGAAGAATGTCACATTCCAGCTTTGGATTTCAAAATATTAACTTTAAACCTTTTAAATAAATTGCAGATTTTCGTAATTTTGTTTCGTATAAAATTAAGTTCCATATATATCATTGTTCTTACAGTTGGTGAAACAAGCTATCACCGTATTCTTCGTATTGACTTGAGTGTGGAAATGAAATGGTACCTGCAAATGGCAAATTAGTCTTCGGAAGTAAAGTAAGTTGCAAATTAAATAGGAATGAAGACTTTTCAACTTTGAACTTGGTCAAAAGCAAAAAAAAAAAAAAATAATAAAATAAAATAAATTCAACTTTCAATGTTTCGTCTTCAATTGCGGAAATGTCGTAAAATCAATATACGTATTCACACCGTTCACTCACCCAAATGTATTCACATCCCTTTTAAAAGAAGACTACGGAAAAATTATATGTTTCTTAACGATATCGACTTTAGAAATGGGTTTAAGGATTTAAATGTGGTTCTGGAATTAAATTCAAATGATATATATATATATATATATATTACTCTAAATATGAAATTAAAATGTTAACAAGAAAATACTTATATTATAAGAACAGTTTAAAGATATAAGTATTTCTAGAGTTAATTTTGAGCCATTAAAGTAAAAAATAACATCTTTAAGAAAATGCTGCATTAAATATATAAAAATATTAATGGGTAATTTATCTCTTATTTAATACAAAATTAGGACATTTGTGTGCTTAAAATTAATATTCAAACTTGTCGTCTTTGCCACGTTGGCGGTTATAATTTTCTTTTTTTTATCTGAAAATGCTAGAAATCCGTGTAGTGTGGTTTGCCATTCAAATACCAAGAATCATGCATGATTCATACTTTGTTAACACATATGTATCCGGTGTTACATGCGATTTCAATCAAATCAAATATGGGATAAAATACGATTTGACTTTCTTTATTTCTATAGTAACAAATTAGCAGTGAGGTTTAAACACCAAATTTGCGAAACTTTTGAACAATTTTATCTACGGCTTGAAACCACAAACTAGTAATAATAAAAAGATAAATCATATTTGAATTTATTAATTTGAATTCTAAATTTATTGTAGGTGACTTTAAATAACAAATTACTTTTTAAATCATAAAAATTGTATGATCACGTACAACTTTTATTTTTTATGTGTTTATTTTAAATAATTGATAGTATAATATCGTACAATTTTGATTTTTTTTTTGAACAACTAATTGTGTACATTGATGATTTTGTTATTTTAATAAAAGAAGCAGTTATTATTCATACCATTTCGGTTATTTTTTAAATATAATTGTGGAGATTTTTTTTTAATTTTTTAAGTGGTTTCATTTTGTTTTTTTCATCTAACAATATTTTTAACTTCAAAATTATAACAAATTTAATTTGTTGTTGTAATGGTTTCTTCTATTCTTTGGTGATGTAAACTAAAATAAATAAAAAAGAAAATAATTTTGCTCAATTAAATAAATTTGTACATATGTTAAGCAAACAAATATTATAATATATAATTTTAATTAGAGTTAAATATATTTTTACTCTCTTAATTTTGATGCGAATTTAGAATTTGATTCTGTCCCAAATTTTAAAATTGAATAGATATAGTTTTCTTAATTTTTTGACGTGGCAAATACGTTTCAAGCTAATGTTTGAGCTTTTTATATGATTTGATGCGTTTCAACTCAAATGTTAACCTAGAACAAGCCTATAAAAATTAACGTTACTTAAAAGAACTATATTCAAATTTGAGGACTAATGTATCAAATTTGAAACAATAACAAATTTCAATTTTTACATCAAAGTTGAGGGACTAAAAATATTATATATAAAGCTAATAATAAAGAGAGAAAGAAAGAGTAAAAAGAGATAATGAGAGAGGATGAAGCAACTCAAAGTTTACAAAAAGTTAATACAAACAGTTAAATCTCATAAAAGAGTAATCAAGATATGAGTAATTGTAAAAAATTAATGACAACCATTAATTAATAATAATTTAACTCTTTTTAATTATTATAATAGCTAATTATAATTATATATAGATAGATAGAAAATACCATGTTTATGACCTTTATTACCAATTTCTTGTTTTTTCACTTGTTTGGAACTAGTTCATTACTAACTTTCTTAGTTATTTTTGTTATGTAATAGGGTCAAAAATGAAACTTGGACCTTTATATGGAGACTAGTATCATGATTTTAAAATAGATGAAATTGAACCTCACTATAAGCAAAATAAAGTCGAATCACAAGCGGAGGTGAATTGGTTCTTTTCAAAACTTTTGATTTATACAAATTCTTTTGAAAATCTTTCATTAAATAGTTGATAAGAGAGAATGCTTTCTTGCAATTAAAGAAACACGAGAGATATTAAATAATCATTAAATTTAATTTAGGTAATAAAAAATAAAACGATACAAATCAAGGTAAGACAAAACATATTGAATGTCCTGATTAAGAACATGGTTGGCTCAAGAATTTGTGAGACATAAAAACAAACTTAAAAAAATAGGGTATTTTATTTAAAATTTATTTTTTAAGCTTTTTTCTTTATGTAAAATTATTTATTAAATTATCATAATTAATTTCATTTAACAATTCTTTTTTCAATAGATAATATGACTAATCTGTTTAATCTTTATTGAGACATTGTTGATCTTAAATAGTTTTGAGAAACTCTTTTAACATTATTCTATAAACTATATATGCATTTAGAAAAGAATCTATTATTGTTATATACTTAAGAGTGTCAATTGGTTTATCATTTTCCAAACCTATAATTTCACCTAAAATATTTAATTCTAAAAATCAATTAAATGCATCAATATCCGACATTTTTCAAGGTTTAAGGATAATTTTTTCAACTATATACAATCTAATGACTTTAATTTTTTAACACTAAATAAGAAACAAAAATATCTTCATATATTTTAAATTGTTCAAATCTACTTTAAAATGTGGTAATTGTTTTATCTACAATATACAAAAAGTAATCAATTATAAATTATTCTTGAAGAGATTTTACAATTTCATTCTCAACATTTTCATCAAATTGTTTCTTTCTGCATCTAATATGTTTTTTTACAAAACTTAGGTTCTATATTCATTTCAAAAGCAATTTCCTTGAAAAAAATCAATGCATTTTCAAATCCATATATACTAAAGATAAATATATAAAACAAATGAATTAAAATAATAAAACATGGTTCTATTTGTCAAGAAAGTAAAATCGATAGTAGACTTGTAGTATCTTGAATTCTCAAGTATCTTTCTCCTTCTCAAGTCTCAACTTTTTCATAAACCTGTATAGTTTATTTTAAGATTAATCATTAATAAAATAATTAAATAAATTATTATTCTTCTCAACTCGATAGTAAGTCTTTTTTTTTAAACTTGAATTATCTTTCTACAAAAAGCCCAATTTTGAATTATGCTCCAATCAATATCCACCGAAAGACTAACCAAAATCTAATTAATAGTTTTGTAGAAAGAAAAAACATACTAACTAGAAATGAAGATGAAAAAATAGGTATACACATGCAACGTGAGATTAAGGAATGTAATTTATCAAAACCCTAAAAAAATGACTCTTAGAAGAGAAGAAAGTCAGTAAAGGCAAGATAAATCACAAAGATAAAATAAGAAAATAGAATCCAAATTTATTATAGGAGAATAAAGATAACTAATCATTCTTTGTTTTGTAAACAAAATTACAATTTACTAAAAAGAGATTTTAACTCATTAGTTATCATTTTTAATACTAATAAAAATTAACAGAAACTAATAATAATTTAATTAAATTTTATTCTCAAACATAAACTTACAGTTAATTTAATAGGGTTATATTAGTAATAAAATATTTTTTAGGCCTTTTTTTTTATCTTAAGCATAACTTTATAATTAATTCAATGGATGTATATTAGTACTAAAAAAAATTTTGAGGCCTTTTTTCTTTAACATAATTTTATAATTAATATTTAACAGAGAAATACTAGTAGTAAAAAAATTGTTTTGAGACCTTCTATTTTAGGAGACCAAAAGTTAGTGTTTTACTTGTTTTACCCTTGAACCAACCTTCACTAAGAATCCTTATATCTCTAGACTAGAATCGAAGAAACACTTATCAATTCTATGAACCAATCTATGTAACATTTAAATATATTAATTTCTTGTAGTGAAAGTTATTCTAATAAATATAGGAAGTAGCATTTTTTAATTAATATAATATAGGATGACAAACAGAATGAATTGAAGAAATGCTAGTTTAAAAATTATTGCGGTTATAATCCACCTGCCATAATAAATGACGCGAATGCAGAATTATAAATAAAATGAGACTTTCTATGTCGGTTAGACCTAGAACTAACATAGAAAGTGACAAAGAGGCAATTTTTGTAATAAATTACAAAGTTTTTCTATATTGGTTGGACCTAGAACTGGCATAGAAACTGGCGCGGTGGCAACTTTGTAATAAATTACAAAGACTTTCTATACCAGTTAGAACTAGAACTAACATAAAAAGTGGATCGGTGACAATTTTCAATGAATTACAAAGATTTTCTATACTAGTTGGACATAGAACATGATTAAAAAGTGACGTGGTTGCAATTTTGTAATACATTACAAAGATTTTCTATACAATTTGGACATATAACCAACATAAAAAGTGACAAACAACTTTTTCGTTTTCCGAGTCTCTAACTTTATTCATCTCCTGTAAACCCCAATCCCACAACCTCTTCATAAAAGCCATATTCACGTGCATGCGATCGCAACTCACAAAACTACTTAAACCCACAGTAAAAAATAGCAGTGTAGACATCGTCACCCACTTGCTCACACTGATAAGGTGATCATTGCAAAAGAAAGAGACAACAAAAGACAAGACAAACAAACACAAGAGGGTAAGCAAATTTGGAAAAGAAATATCATATATATGTATTATAATACAATACAAACAACCATATAGATATGGAACACTCAATTTAAAGATTGTTCTAGGCTCAATTATCTAGATAAAATGCATTGATGTTGGACTTCATTGAAATTTTGGATTTGTGTTGGCCTATCTGTTATACATAAGGTTAGTCTTTTTCCTATCATGAGAACTCCAAATTGTTCTTAGACAAAGACCTCTTGCTACTCTTACTACCTAACCCATTCTCCTCTATATGTAGTGTCAGGATAACTTCCATTGTTATACGAATGTTTCACTTGATTGCTCTTCACAGTTGTAGCCGGTGAAACTGGTAGTCTCATGATGAATACGGATTGTGGTCCCTATTGGGGAGCTTCATTCAGTGTTACAAATTGTAGTCTATAACTGGATAATTCTCGCGTGTGTACTATAGTTGGTGGCCTGTAATCGGAGGGCTGAGTTGTTACTTATAATAGCAAGTATCAACTTAAGGATATCATCAAAGGGTGTAGAATCAGGAGGCGGACAGTAGAAGAAATAAATGCTTGGGTCTGAGGGTTGTAGGTCTTTAGAAGAGGTTGAGTTGATTTTTAAATGCTTTGGATGATGGATTTAGGATGGAGACTTGCTGGAGCATTCCTTAAGTTGTGGCTCTGAATGACATCCCTTGAGTTGTGGCTCGGGATGGAGGGTAAACACATGGCGATCCCAGGTTGTGGCCTAGTGATATTGGTAACAGGTGTGAGTGTGTGAGTTATGACTCGTATGGATGGTCTCCACTTGCTTAAGCAATCAAAGGTTGCGGCCAGTGGTGTTGTTAGTCTTGTGTTAAGAGTACGAATTGTGGTTCGTAATGGAAACTCCACCTGGCGTTACGGATAATGGTTCTAAATAGGATAGTCCCGCACGTGTATCTACGATTTGTGGCTTGTAGATGGTGGAACCACGAGTTGTGGCTTATGGCAGCAAAGGATATCTTAAGGTCATCATTTGAAGATGTAAAACGTGGATTACATGATGGTGGTCATGTTATCTGGACTTGGAGGATAGGGGTTCTCCATCGAGTGTGTGTGTGCACTTTAGTTTGCTTATGAGCTTTTTTTTACTGTTAGCTCACCCTATCTGTTTTGTTTTTTTTTTTTTGTGATGATTGTGTAATTCGATACACGAGAGTAAATGATGTCGCAGGTGGAGATGGCGACGTGTAGAGCCGAAGAAGGGCTAGCTTGGGGAAGCCTATATGGAGCTTTTATATTTTCTTGTAAACAATTAGTTTAATTAGAATTTTAAAATAATGGTTGAAACTATGTATTTTAAATTATGACAGAATAATAAAATTTTTAATTTTCCTGCATTTTGGAAAATAAGTTTTAATAAATGCGATTTGGTTATTTCATGTAATTTTATTTTATTTAAATTAGTAATATACGTCCAAGATGTTACAACTATCCCATACCCATCCCCATAGAAAAAACTCATATTCATCCCTATACCCAAAGCCAACGGGTATCAAACTTTTGTCTCATCTCCATCCCCACCGGGTAACGAGTATATTCTCGTACCCACGTACCCATTTTCTTACTATTTCAATATTAATTAATTATTTTTTATAAATAATAAAAAAATTACGGTAAAGAAAATATAATATTATCAAATATTTATAGAAGAAGGTTGTTTATTCAATATTAAATATTTAAAAAGAAATTATAATTGTATACAAATTTCATGAGAATAAAATTAGTTATTAAATTTGCAAACATTAATAGAAAACAAATATTCAAATTAAAATATATTTTAAATGTCTGTTTACTTCAATTTTTAAAATTCTAATGAATTTCTTTTTTATACACTCATAAATGTTATAATACATCACTTGATCAAAATTACTCAAAGAATAAATATTAAACTAATAATAATAAAATTTTAACATAGATCTTGTATCTTTTGAACTTCAATATATGTTGGATGGTGATAAAATATAATTCAGGACAATTAGATTAAATTTTTATATTATAGTAAATAAAATTTATTTATGCAATTATAGTGACAAAATGACAGTATGATTGATAATGATTCAGAAAATAAAAAATAATTATATAAAATATATCAAAATAGTATTCTACATTATACAAATAAACAACAAGTAAAAATATTAAAAAATTATCAAATGTGTGTCTTAGAAATAATTTGAGAGACTATTGAGTGAACTCACACAAAGAAAAAAAATGTATAATTAAGGGTATGATAAGATGAAAAATACCTTAGAGATTTAAGAAAACTTTTCAAATATCAACATAACCAATGGTTGAGAAATAACGAGAATTGTTTTATCGAAACAAAAATGTTCTTCAAATGAAAAATTAATAATAATAGAGTAAAGAAGATAAACTTTTTATATTATCTAATAAATAAAATGTTTATGCTATTAAACATATAAATTGATAGTGTTAAACATTCTCACGTGAAAAGACAATATACAATAAATTAAAAAATTAAAACAGAATAGAAATATTTAAATAAGAGACATAAAAAATATTTAATTGACATACATATTTGAACATAATTACATAAAATTGTATAAATGTTATGATAAGATGAAAAATATATTAGAGATGCGAATGAATTTTATGACAAATCAAACAACTAGAAGAAATAAAAATTAGAAAGTGTGTGTGTATGTGTGTGTGTGTGTGTGTATATATATATATATATATATATATATATAAGGTTGCTTAATTAACTGTGAATATTTTAATAATTTAAACGAGGATGGGGATATAACGGTTATGGGATGGGGCGAATATATACATGTGACATCCCCTGGCCCACCCTAGTGCCATGTCAAGTCTGCAGTCCAATACACCCCAACCCCTTGCCCCAAGTGTCCCCTCGCTTCGCAAAGCAGTTTGTGACATCCCCTGGCCCACCCTAGTGCCATGTCAGGTCTGTAGTCCAATACACCCCAACCCCTCGCCCCAAGTGTCCCCCCACTTCGCAAGGCAGGTTGTTGCCAGTGGGTATCGAACTCCCAACCTGACCTTTAACACCCTGGCGAACTAGAAGATGCTACCAGTTGCGTCGAGGGGTTGGGGTGTATTGGACTGCAGACCTGACATGGCACTGGGGTGGGCCTGGGGATGTCACAGTACATCCCTATACCTAATTCAAAAAGTTGGGGATTTCCCATACCCATACCTATACCCAGTCAATGTCGGGATTCCACATCAAAACATGAACGGGTTTGGGCAATACCCACAAGGGTGGGTTTATTTGCCATCCCTATCGTGGCGAAGTCCTCTTCGAATCTACTCAAACAATTTCTTCCTCCGGGTAAGTATAAAATCCAACCTTATTCTATTTTTCAATTTGAGGGTTTTTGTTTTTGCTTGAATTATGATCAAAGCCTTATTCTTCTCTACGATTCCTTTATTTTGGCTTCTGTAGGTTGATTTGGGCTTTTGACGCTCAAAATCGTCGTTGGGGTTTTTGTTGTTTCAATCTTGGTCTACATTTGAGGTAAAGGAAGCTATGTTTTGTTGAAATTTTGAAATGAACTACTTATCTTAGTTTTTAATTGTATTTTTCTGTGTTGAATTAAGAGTGCATGTGAATTGTGGTGGTTTGTGTTTTTTGGTTTTGGATGCTAAGAATAGAGGGAAAATCTACTATTTTGTCTCAAGCGAGAGAAATCTAGCTCAAGAAAAAATAGACAAAATTCCACTTTGCTTTCTTTTCGAGTTTTAGCTCAAGCGAGAATCTTTAACTCAAGAGAGAGCCCTTGTTGCTCAAGCGATAATCTCTAGCTTAGGTGAGAAAGCACCTGAAAGTCTTTTTGTTTCTGTTTAATTTTAGCTCAAGCGAGAATATTTAGCTCAAGCGAGAATCTCTAGATCAAGTGAGAGCCCCTATCGCTCAAGCAAGAATCTCTAGCTCATGTAAGAATGCTTCAAAATTTTAATTCCTTATTCTTAACCTATGATTGACTGAGATAGTGATGAGAATATGATGTATGAAGCTATGCATGATTGATATTGGTGTGTTGAGATTTGACTTGATATGTTGTGGTAAACTATGTGATTGTTTGGTATTTGAAATTTAAGATGGAATTATTGATATGTGAATAAGATAAATGTGATTAAGAATGTATATGATTGTAAAAGTATTGTTATGAAACTGTGATGATAATGGGTTTGTTAACGTATTCGAGCTATGTATTTGACGTAATTCCATGGGTCTCATGGGAAGATTTTATGGTGGTTTTACTTTAATGTATGGATTCAAGTAAGGTGACATCTTGAAACTCTAATGATCATTCACCCTCAAATAGAGTAGAATGGATCATGTGGTGAGAGTAGGAGGAGGTCCTAGTCTAAAACAGGATAATGACCTTATATGATCATGGATTAACCTTGTGTGTGGTAAGGTGAAACCCATTTGCAATGGCTCTATAGAGCAGTAAAGACCACCACAAGGGCGCGTCTCTAGTGATTCCGATTTCAAATGCATGTATCTGGATAAATGATTTTAATGTCATATGTCTATGTGCAATTATGTGAATTATTGTAGTTTGTTCATGTATGACTAATAATTGATATGATTTAAATGGTTTTAGGATAACTCTTTTGTATACTAGCTTACCCTTGCACTTTGTGGTCTTGTGTTGTTTTCTTCTTTTGCGATGATCATCATTTTAGTGGGAGCATATGAAAATGCAGGTTTAGAGACACCTCTGAAGGATGAGAAGTCTATGGTTAGAGTTGTGAGATTGCAGCGGTGATACGAGTGGTTAGTATATTCGGTATAGGGATACCTTTGCAAGTTTGGTGTTATTGTATAAATGATATATTTTTATAGTTTGGATTTTTAAAAGACTGAATTAATATATTTTTTATTATGTTAATCTGTCTTTGAATATTATTATGAAATGTCTTATTTTATTAGTTTTAAACTATTAGAACGATGAATCACATCTAATAAAGATAAAGAGAATATATACTTAATTTAAATAAAAAAATTATGTTTAAAGCATTACTTTATAAAATATTTTCGAAGGAATCATTGCATATTTCATATAACTTAATGTCAATAATTCATTCATTGACTTAGAAAGCGAAACTTCCCCATTCACTTTATGATATAACCTTACACACCATTTATTCAAATTTGTGAGAAATGTTCCAAACACGTCACCACATTAAGCATTAAACTATAACTATCCATGTGTTTGTCAGTGACTATTTTGAAAACCCTAGTACTACACTTAATGATTTGTCGTTTCTGGGTGTATTCCATGATTCTGAACATAAACTATTGTATACTGTAAAATGATAATTCAATGCAATTATCCTTACGTAACTGCCAACTCACGCATTGGTTTATATAACACTTTGTAGTTATTAAAATAGAAAAGATGGTCTATCTATGTGCCATAAAAACTGAGTATAAAGCTTCTATATATATTCGTTTTCATGTCATGTGAAAGGCTAAGTTGGCTTTATTTGTTTTGCATGGGTCATGTGAACGACTTAGTACAACATATACGGCAATGAAAACGAATGTTGCCTTTATTTTTATTTTTCTTTTGATTGCTTTAGGAATGTTGAGCACATCCACATTCAGATGAGAACAAAGGAAAATCTAGCTTTTGGGAAAAAAGTTATTGTGAATCTCATGTCCATCATCACAAGAAAGAGCTTGTTAGAAATAAATCATTATTTATTACTCTAGAAAAAAAAAAAAAAAAAAGAAAGACGGGTGGCGGTTTCGTTTAGGATAGATGTTCAAAAGTTTCCGCTGAAATTCACTATAGCTTTAGAGTTTAATTTGTGATGTGTTTGGATGAAACAATTTAAAAGAATAATACATTATTTGAAGAATTTGAAATTCTTCCAAGGAATGAAAATGACATAAAAGAAAATTGAAATTGAAGAATTTTAAGAAGGTATTTCAAAAATCTAAAATAGTACAATTTAAAACTCACTACAAAAATAGGTGGAATTGAAATTTCACAAGTTGTGGAATTACTCATTCCTTAGGACAAAAAAAAAATTCATTAATCCAAAACGTCGAGTCGAGTTGGACAGAAGGTCGAGATGACTTGATTTGGACCGAAGGTCGAGCCAACCCCGCCTAAGACGAAGGGCGTGTCGAGCGCGCCCGAGTTAATGGTCGAGCCAAGCGGGCCCGAACTAAAGGTTGAGACGAGATGGCTCTGAGCTGAGTCGACTTAGGGTGAAGGTCGAGTTGGGTTGGCCTTGGCCAAATGCCAAGCTGTGTTGGCCCTGACCGAAGGTCTAGATGAGATGACTTCAAATCGAGTCGGTCTAGGTCAAAGGTTGAGGTTAGTCACCTATTTCACTCTGTTTCACAGGTTGAGCTGAGTAAACTTAGGCCAAAAGTCGAGCCGAGCCGGCCAGGACTGAAGTTTGAGCCGAGTCGAGTCAGGCCAAAGGTCTAGACGAGATGGTTTTTAGTTGAGTTGACCTTGAACAAAGTTTCGAGCCAAGTTGGCCCAGATTAAAGGTCGAGTTGAGTTAGTCTAGACAAAAGGTTTACACCCATCTACCATAGTTGAAGGTTGAGTTGAGTTGAGTCAACTCGAGTCGAATTGGTTCGAATCGGCATAGGTTGAATCAATTCAAATTGTGTCAAGGTCGAGCCGATTCGAATCAACCTAGGTCAAACTAGTTGAGGTCGAGCTAATTTAAGTTAGATTCAAAGGTAGAGTTGAGTTGGTCATAAAATAGAAATTAAATTGCTTTATCCGAATAAGAAAATTGAAAAATAAGATATTTCAATTACTTCATGAAAACTAATTATTTAACAAATGAAGAGCATTCAATTACATGTATTTCAATTATTAAGTATTTCAATTTCTTGAAATTGTTGAAATCCCTCATCCAAACAACAAGATTGACCTTCGCTTTTTAATTTAGTTCTCAGTCACAAGTTTTGAATCTAAGATACTTTTACAATTGTGCCTCTTTTATGTTTCGTTGGATGATTATGTAATTAAACTATAATTTTAAAAATAAAATAGCATTAAATTGGGAATATTTTGGTCATTAATGTATAATAATATTTTAGGTCTAATTTATAAATTAAATACCAATTTATTATGACAATACTAGTACAAATATTATGTCCAAAAGCCTTATCCAAAAGCCCTATATTAAGGTCATTTTTTTTCAATTATAGTCCTTATAGGGAGACAAGTATAAATTTTAAAAGTAATGACAGAAATGAAAATTTAAAGAAAAGGAAGATTTAAATATAAGAGAGATAAAGCTTATAGGGGAGGAAAATAGAAGATATAAAGTTAAGGGAAGCTAAACTTAGTAGATGATGTATGTTTAAGGGGATGTTTGGAAGGAGAAGTTATAGCTCTAAACAATGTTTGGTTAAAGCGATGCAAACAAGAAGAAGACGAAAAATTTGTTTCTTTAGTTTCTCTTTTCTTCTACTCTCACTAACACAAAAAAGACAATTTACGTCTGCGATTTTACGTTTGACCAACCAGAATCAAACATAAACAATGACCAATGACAAACTTGTAACTAAATTATCAATTTTTACGTCTGACTAACATTAGTCAGACTAATCAGACGTAAATTTACGTCTGATTACGTCTGACAGGAGAAATCAGACGTAAATTTATGTCTGATTTCTCCTGTCATACGTAAATTTACATCTGATTTCTCCTGTCAGACGTAAATTTACATATGTTTAGTGCAAGTCAGATGTAAATTTACGTCTGATTAGTGCAAGTTAGACGTAAATTTACCATTTTTGAACTGCACCGGTAAGATCAAGTGATTAATTGTTGAAAGGTTAGTTTGTCTTTTGATTCCGTTTTGGTGCACCTCCATTTACCTTGAAACCCCTAATTTTTTGCAATTTTTGGTAGAGGCAGCGACAATGAGAACAAAATTGCAGCGATGACGGAACTGTAGCGGCGGAGGAACTGCAGCGACGACAGTCGACGTGCGGTGGTGGTCATTTGGTTGAAGTGCAACAACAAAGGATTGTGGTTGAAGTGCAGCGACAAAGGACTCTACAGCGACGGTAGCAGTGGCAGAGGACTGTGCAGCGGCGGCAACAGCGACAGAGGACTATGTAGTTGCCACACCATTGCAGAAATGTGAGCAACCACCATGGAAGCGCGACCACGACGCAAATAGTAGAACCTTCACACATGAGACGAACCAGAAACACCGTCGCAGCAACCACCGCGACCTTCAAAAGTGGCACCTGTTCGAACTTCCAACACAAAGCTTCATTCACACATCACTTTCTGCATCTCTTTCGTGAACCTATGGCAGCAGCTTTGTGAAACGCGAACTCGTCGCCATTGTCTCCCACCTACAGAGCTTAATCTAACTTTACGTCTGTTCTCTTGGGTTAGACGTGAATTTATGTTCGGTTTAAAGTTAGACATAAATTTACAACTACCATTACTACGTCTGACATGAACCAAACGAGAAAAGCAAAAAGCACCAGACGTAAAAGACCTTTTTTCTGTTAGTGTCTATGCTTTGACATATGTAACAAAGTAAGTTATAACGTATAAGTTTTCATTAACTATTTACTCATTGAAATTTGTAATCATAAAGAAAGTTTACATTTTCCTAATATAATCAATCATAATTAAATTTTAGTGATAAAGTTTGAAACTCCATTAAACTTATGCTACATTGTTACTTATTTGTTTAAAATGGGTTTTTGATGAAAATGTTTAGAAAGTTTAACATGGTAAAATCTCTTTTTGAAAATATGAATGTTTAAATTTTATTGGTTTAAGTACTATAAAAATGAGGAAGATTGTTAGAGAAAAGTTCACCAATACCAATTTATTTTTAAATGCTTTACAAACATGAATTTTTTAATGGAAGTGTTTTGTTTAATTGACAACCACATAACATCATGCATGTATATATTTCTCTGATGAGTTTTCCCTTGGATAAACGATGAAGACATGTGGTCTTATGTACAATTATAATATTATAAATACTTATTCTATGTTGTAGAGAATATTTCTTTTGCTTGTCTTGCAAAAGGATCTTAAGAAGGTTCATTTACATCAAAGATCTCTCAAAAAATGTTTTAAAGTTGCTCTACACCAACAACCATTTTGAAAAGCCTTCATGTCACAAAGACCATCAACTTTGTACGATCTTGTTTTATGCCAATTTGGACATAACCTTTTTAAACATATTTCTAGAGTGTATTCATTGAAGAAAATTCGCTTAACAAATTCAACTTTGCTTAATGAAATATGAACACTTTGCAAGTTTTTCTACATAATTTCACTTAGCCATTTCCAAATTTCCTTACCCATTTTTCAATCAGCTCAATGTAGGCTGGATATCCTTTAGCAGACCAGCTTGGCTATGGCATTTTTGGCTTGGCTCAACCAATTTTAAACATTGCATCTGCCTTTAGAGCAAATATGCTTAGCATATGGGAGTTGCACTTATCACCATCACTTCTTCTCCACTTTTCCTTCCAGTTCTACAAATCAATTTTCTCGAGTAGTTCTCCTAATTCTATCATTTTCCTCCTTTCATAGTGAGAAATGTGATACATAACAAATATAGGGTTATAGGTTTTGAAATTATTACAATCATGCTAATTAGTTGTAATGAATTAACTCTCAAAATACTTCAAACATAATAGATTCTAATAAAGCGCCCAACGACATCATGACTATGCACAATAGTGATCTTTCTGTTACTCTAACCACCATACCACTCAATCAACATACAAGACACCCAAGCGAGTCCTCTTGCACCTCTATAAACACCAGTTGATATAGATTAGTCATAAGTGAATTCAACAGGTTGATTTGTTCGTATAATCTATTGATTTCACTTAACTTAGGTGAAATCAATCGATTGTATAACAATTCAACTGATTGAATACATTCATACCGAACCTATATATAACAAGCCTTTTAATTTGTAAAAAGCCTATTTTAACAAATTGAGAAGGACAAACACAAGACAAAAAGACATCTATACAATGTCATATAGTCTATGAATATAGTCCAATCATCAAGCTTCTTGATCTTCACGTCAATTCCAAATTCAACAAACCTCAAGCTTGATCATCAACGAATCTCATCAATTCTTCATCAATCACACATGATTTCATGCATTTGGTTCATCAAATCCATGTACTAAGGTCACTTGTGCTAACCACTACCACATCAATCCCTGACTAACACATTTAAAGTGATAAGACAACACAATCATTGTGGTGCTTCAGAAGAAAACCCCTCATTAATTCTTCACGACTCCCAAATTTGCCCAGCACGACAACACCCAATAAAGCATACCCAGCTTGATAACACATAGTCAAGTCTACCAGCTCAGTAACACACTAGAGCTTGCTTAAATTGGCAGCACTAAAACACGCTCTCAAACTCCACACCACCCAAAATAATACCCAGGTCCTACCCATAGACTGTAGGACATGCCAATCAATTCACCTGTAAAGTCAAATACGACCACGTACAATTCAACCAAATGACCCATCTACTTACAACATCGTAGAAGCTAGCCATAACTCGGCCAAGAGGGCAATCAGCGTTGTAACAGGCATGCCATCCATGCCAATCAAACTCCTGAGATTGTGGGGGCCTATGTACATACCTATCCAATAAATGATGCTAAGTAATGTGACCCAATAAGGCAATTAGCCTCATTACCGAAAGAACTGCAAAATATTCTAAGATACATCTATTGGGGCAAGTATTCACATAATAACGACAATTGTGACAAATCTCGATAGTTTGATTATGTCTTGATATCCTTGATATTTACAGAATATTTGGTATATCGAGTAAGGTGCCACACTATTATTATTACTATTATTATTTATTCAAGGTAAGTTGTTACTTTATTGATATTGGTTAATATTACATTACTTATTTTATCACATGGATCCAGGGGATACACACACGCTAAGATACTCATTACCTATAAATACATATAGTATTCCCCAAGGGATACACACACGCTAAGATACTCATTCTCTCTTATACAACATCCTTACTCTCTTACTAACTTGAGCATCAAAGAGTCTTTTGTAGATGGATCTTACCTTGTGTTACAATCTTTGGAAGTATCTCGTCAAGTTCCATCAAAACCAGCCAGATATTGTCACTTGCTCGAAGGCATATCTCGGTAAGAACACCTTCTATATTGATTATAACTACAATCATGGTAAGAAGATAGAAATTTACATGTCTCTTTTTACATCACTTCAATTCATAACTAATATAGAAAAGCATATGCCAATGTACATTATGTTGTTTGCTTCTTCTTTATGGTCATACTTCATATATTATGGTTCTAACAAAGTTTATATTTCACTTTCGTTATAGATAACGTGTATGTCGAGTTCATAATTAATGTAAAATGTTGAAAATAAAATTTATTCTTCTAGTAGTTAACTAAATAATGAAATAAAAATCATGCTATCTATGGACACAAAAATAAAGAAAGAAATAAAATTAATTTCTATAAAAAAAAGGAAAAAAAATCACTTTCTATATCTTTTCTAATTTTGGCAAAATAAAAGAAAAGAGAAGGCTACATCCTCCGTACAATAAGAGCTATGTTGAGGTGGCATTTAGTTTAGGTTTCTGTTTAAAGGAAAATTTATTTTTCTGTTTTGAGAAAAATTGGAGAAAGAGAATTGAATGAGGAACGAGGGAAAAAATTGAAGAGCTTAGGGTAAGCTTACTCTACGAAAAAAAAAAGAAAAAGGAGAAAGAGGAATGAGATAAATTTAAACTAAAAGAATAACTATTTTAAATTATTTTAAAAAAATATTTATATTGATTTTTTAATATAAATATATTGTGCATGTATTTATTTATTAAATATTAATTATAATTTTAAAAATTGAAAGATAATATTATTTTATTAAAAAATACATACATATATATATATATATATATATATAAATGATATAATTTAAAAAAAATTACTTTATGTAAAATTTTAATTTAATTTAATTTAATTTATTTGAATTAAATTCACAACCATTATTTTCTATTTTTAAAAGTTAGCTTTTTATTACTTTTTTAAAATTGAAACAAAATGATTATCGTAAGATTAATTAGAGGTGTCAATTTAGCCCAGCCCACAGGGTTTGGTCCTGGCCTATGTGGGATAGGGCCAAAAAAGCCCACATTGAAAAAAAGCCCCCAACAAAGAAGCCCACAGGGCCAAAGACCCTACAAAAGCCCTGTGGGCCAGGGCCAACCCATGGGATTTCATCTTCCACATGAAAAATATATTATTTTTTAAAATATATTACTATCTGTGGGACAGGCCCAACGAACTGGACAAGCACGACGACCCGAATAGGTCTAATGACTCGGACCTGCCCTATGACCTCGACAAGAAAGACGACACAAACGGGCCCGATGATCCAAACAGGCCCAACAACCCAAACGGGCCTGACGACCCAGACGGGCCTGAATACAGGACAAACTCGACAACACGGACGAGCCCAACGACATGGAAGGGCCCGACGACCCGGACAAGCTCGATGACCTGGACGGGCCCAATGACCCGGACAGGACCGACGAACCTGACAGGCCCTATGACCCAAACAAGCCCGACGACCCGTATGGACCCGACGACCCGGACGAGTCCTACAACCCAGACGGGCCTGACGACCTAGATGGGACCGACAACACAAACATGCCCGACAACCCAGACGGGCCGAACGAGCCAGATGGGCCTAACGACCAAGACAGGCCATATGACCTAGACGAGCTCGACAACTCGGACAAGCCTGACAACCCGGACAGGCCCAACAATCCGGACGAGACAAACGATATGAAAAAGCCCGACGACACGGATGGGCCCGACGATCCGAACGGGCCCAATGATCCAGACATGCCCGACGACCCTAACGGGCCCGACGAACAAGACGTGCCCGACGACCCAAACGTGGCCCGACCCAGACGGGCCCAATGATCTGAACGGGCCCGACGAGCCGGACGGACCCGACGACCCAGACGGGACCATCGAACCGAACGGGCCCAACGACCCAGACATGTCCAACGACCCGAACGGGTTGTCAGGCCCATCCGAGTTGTCGAGCGCGTTCGGGTCGTTAGGCCTCGTCGGGCTCGTTCGGGTCGTCGGGCCCGTTCGGGTCGTCGGGCTCGTTCGGGTCGTCGGGCCCGTGTGGTTCGTCGGGCCCATTTGGGTCGTTGGGCCCGTTCGGGTCGTCAGGCACGTTCGGGTCGTCGGGCTCGTCTGGGTCATCGGGCCTGTTCGGATCGTCGGGCCTGTTCGGGTCGTCGGGCCCGTTCGGGTCATCTGGCACGTTTGGGTCATCGGGCCTGTCTGGTTCTTCGAGCCCGTTCGGGTCGTCTGGCACGTTTGGGTCGTTGGGCCCGTCTGATCGTCGGGCTCGTTTGGCTCGTCGGGCCCGTTTGGCTCGTCGGGCCCGTTCAGGTCGTCGGGCCCGTTTTGGTCATCGGGCCCGTTTGGATCGTCGGGCCCGTTTGGGTCGTTGGGCCTATCTGGATCATTGGGCTTGTCTGGATCGTTGGGCCCGTTCCAATCGTCGGCCCGTTCAAATCGTTGGGCTCGTCTGGGTCGTAGGGCCCATCTGGCTCGTCTGGCCCATCCGGGTTTTCGGGCCCGTTTGGGTCGTCGGGCCCGTCCGTGTTTTCTGGCATGTCCGGGTTGTCATGCCCGTCCTGGTCGTCGGGCCCATCTTGGTCGTCTGGCCTGTCCGGGTTTTCGGGTCCGTCCGTGTTGTCTGCCATGTCCGGGTTATCCAGCCTGTCCTGGTCGTCGGGCTCATCTTGCTCGTTTGGTCTGTCCTTGTCATCGGGCCCGTCTTGGTCATTGGGCTCGTTCGGGTCGTCGAGCCCGTCCGGGTCATCGGGCCCGTTCGGGTCATCGGGCCCGTTCGGGTCGCTCAACTTAATCTTTGACTCTGGCTTAATGTAGTATTATTTGGGGGGCTAACCCACCTTAGCTCTAGCCGTAACCCACTAGAGAGGGGGCTTTGGGGGCTGGGACTTTTTTTTGGCCCCTTCGTTTGGGGGTCCCCTAAAAGGGGGCTTTATGAAGAGTGGGTCAGGGTTGGCCCATGGGTTAGGGGCCAAATTGACACCTCTAAGATTAATTCTTTTAAGCCATTTCTAATTTAATAGAGACCTAACTCACTGCTTTTTGTCTATGAATGTCAAGTGGGACTATTCTGCGCACATGTGCACTCCAGTGTGAAATAATAATAATAATAATAATAATAATAATAATAATAATAATAATAATAATAATAATAATAATTTATAACAATATATAAAGAAATTTTCTTTTTTTATTCATATTTTAAAATTCTAAATTTATCTTTTAAAATATAATTATTTATTAAATTTTTAAAAATTGACCGTTATTTATATAAGTTTTTTATAAAATCGTATCTTTGTTTTTTCTTTTTCTTTTTTATTTATCAACCGTTATTCTTTCATCTTTTTTGATATATTTTATTTTATTTTTAATAAATATAATTTTATTTAATATATTAACTTAATAAAATTACAATATCATTACATATGTAAGGTCCATCAAAGTTTGGCTGGCCATTTCTGCCCTAAAGTTAAGGGCTACCCTCTTGTGTTTGGGCCTAGGGCCGGCCCAATTGATAAAACCCTTTCAGTTTGCCCTAACCCTCACTTTGGACTCTTGCAGAAATTCAACAGCTGTCACTATCCCTCCCCCCCTCACAGAACGCTCTGCTAGGGTTTGCCCTAAGGTCCACTTCGAGCTAGCTCAAACTCAGTTCCTACTCTGCGTAAGTACCCCTCCTAGCTTGTATGATTTTCCTTGGCATTATTCCAGTTAGGGCTTCGTATTAAATCCCCCTTGGTTCTGTTTCTCCGCTGTTTTCCAGCTCTTTAGCCGTTCCCAGGACAAAAATGCTAGCTATCGTGCCGCCAGGGCTTCCGTTAACCCTTCCTCCAGGTACGGGAAGTTAGGGTTTCGAGTTTGAGTTGTCCTTAATTTGTTTTTGGGTTGCATTTGATCTGTTTGAGCCTGCTGGATGTTTGTGTGGATAAATCGTTATTTGTGGTGTGTGGGATATTTCATATGAGTGAAGGATTTGGAAAATTGTATCTGCTGTAAGTGAATCCAGGGCGAGACTTGGTAATCTCGCCCAGGCGAGTCGGACTCGCCTAAGCGAGTCTGGCGGAGGCTCGCCCAAGCCTTTTTCGCCCAAGGTCGCCCAGGCGGCCAACTCTTTAATTTTGAGTGAGCAGACAACTCGCCCAGGCGAAAGGGGTCTCGCCTAAGCGAGATCCCGCATTGTTCCTGTTCCTGTTTTGTGCCCTCGCCTAGGCGGAAGGGAGGACTTGCCTGAGCGAGACCCCTCAGCCTGAGCGAGGTGTTGGGCGAGACAGTGCTGTGATTGGATGTTTGTTTATTTCTGGATGATCTGCTTTAGGTGGGTATGAATGTATGATGAGTGATATGTATATAATGGAGTATGTGGTGCATGTAACATGATTCATGAATTATAAATGATGGGTTTGGTATGAAAGTTGGCATGTGAACTAAGTGAGTGGGTCATTGTTAAAGTGGCATGAAAATGTGATGAATTGAAATCCTATGAGCATGGATGGGTTATGATGAGTTGGAATGGGTTGAATCTGGAAATTGAAAGGTAACGACTTTAAAGGTTGATATAATGAGGGTATCTTTGCATGGTGAATATTATTTGATTGTATG
>Ga0214542_1003153_pt1 | contig 33946 bp, 15 predicted proteins | sample CNSS1metaG_FD_160096 | JGI IMG/M metagenome (GOLD analysis project Ga0214542, IMG submission 160096) | Root nodule microbial communities from cowpea collected in UCLA plant growth center, Los Angeles, California, USA - CNSS1 | ecosystem: Host-associated > Plants > Roots > Nodule | place: USA...
AAAATTTTAAAACAATTTTGTAAAAAGTTAAAATAAATATATTTAAAAAATTTTAAAAAAATGGACTGAAATGTAATAAAAATAACAAATATATGGACCAAATTGAGATTCAGACAATGATTTGACATGTGTCACCTTACTGACTTTACACGTGGCACAATACTGACGTGACACGTGGCATGAATAATTTTCAAAAAAAAAATTAAAAATTTTATAAAAATTCAAAAAAAATGTGGAGGTGACACGTGGCACATCTTTAACACCGTTAACTTTATACTAACAAAATGAGCCTAATTGTTACACATTTTCAAAAATATGGACCTAATTAAGACTAAAAAAAATGTTATGACCTATTTGAGATTTTTTAACAAAAACATGGACCAAGGGAGTATTTTAACCTTTACTTTATTCAAAATCATATTTCAAATATTCTTTTTATCTAAAAGTACACTTTGTCTTTGATTTTTTATTGTTAATGGAAACATTAGAAATAAGGTTAATTATTGTTGGGTCCAAATACTTAAAATATTTATTTTTGTTTTTTTATACATTCTTTTGTTTTTTTTTTAAATAAATATTTAGAGAAATCACATTCATTTTTCATATTTAATTAGAGGTACCGTCTTAGGATGAATGTTGTATGACACTAATATATTTTCTACACATGACTGACTTTCGAATACAAAATCTAATTTTTTGCAAACTTTGTCTTATTTTATGGTTTTTCCGTAATTTTTCAAAATAAACAAAGGTAATGACTCCAAACTATTTTTTTCAACTATTTATCATTTTGTCTCTTCTTTGTCCATATACTCACCTTCCTCTCCATCCTTTTCATCATTCATGTTCTTATTTAAATTATTAAAGTGTCCACAATTTATAAATGGGATAGGGTATGAATATGGATAATATCTAAAATTTTCAATTGGTTATGGAGACTCATAAATGAGTACATACATACATATATGCACTGTCCTTATCTTCATATCTGACTTAATATCCATTTATATTTCAAATTAAATTACTAAAGTGTTCAATTAAGTAAACTAAATAATTAGATATATATATATATATATATATATATATATATATATTATATTCTTGTAGTATTTAGTATTATAACCTTTTCCTTTTTTGGATGGAGATTTTTTCTCCACGCTTTGTTCTTTATCATGAAATTAACTTACATCTATAGTATCTTTTCCTCTTATCACACCATTTGCGTAGTTATATTCAAATTGTGTATTATCAATTATAATAAATCAAATAGTTTTTATGTTTGACGTTTTATATTTCTATTTCTTTTTAATATTGTTTATCCAATGTCTATTTTTTTCACATTAAAATGTTTGACCCTCAATATCTCAATCACATAAATCCTTTATTTGCTAGATAATATAAAAATCTTATCATTTATTTTCTTTTATCCTTAATTTTTATTTCATTTGATAATTTTTTTTTGTTAAAACAATTTTCATCATCCCTCAAAAGTTTGACTAGTTTGATATATGAATTGTTTTCTCATTAGGGATGGCAATAGGGCGGGGCGGGCACGGATTTCGCTTTTCCATACCCATTCCCGTAAAAAAAATTCATCCTCATCTCCATACCCAAACTCAACGGATATCAAACTTTTGTCTCATCTCCATCCCCACCGGGTAACGGGTATAATCTTGTACCCATACTCATACTCATTTTCTTACTACTTCAATATTAATTTTAATTATTTTTTATAAAATAATAAAAATTATGATAAAGAAACATAATATTATCAAATATTCAATATTAGAAGGATAATTGTTTCTTCGATATCAAATACTTTAAAATAAATTAGAATTGTTTACATTTTCGATTATAATACCAAATAAAATTTCATGAGAACCAAAATAATTATTAAATTTGAAAATATTAATGAAACATAGTTGATAAAATTTAAAAATATTTTTTAAAAAATATAAAAGAAAAACAAATATTCAAATTAAAATATATTTTAAATGTTTGTTTACTTCAATCTTTTAAATTCTAATAAATCTTTTTTTATACACTAATAAAAGTTATAATACATCATTTGATCAAAATGATGCAAAAAACAAACAATAATCATAATAAAAGTTTAAAATAAATTATAATTGTTTACATTTTAGATTATAATACCAAATAAAATTTCACGAGAACCAACACAATTATTAAATTTACAAACATTAATGAAACCTGGTTGATAAGATTTAAAAATATTTTTTAAAAAATATAAAAGGAAAACAAATATTCAAATTAAAATATATTTTAAATGTTTGTTTACTGCAATCTTTTAAAATTATAATAAATCTCTTTTTTATACACTAATAAAAGTTATAATACATTATTTGATCAAAATGATACAAGGAACAAATAATAAGCATAATAAAAGTTTAAAATAAATTATAATTGTTTACATTTTAGATTATAATATCAAATAAAATTCCATGAGAACTAACACATTTATTAAATTTGCAAACATTAATGAAACCTAATTGATAAATTTTAATTTTTTTAAAAAATATATAAAAGGAAAAAAAATATTCAAATTAAATTATATTTTAAATGTTTGTTTACTTCAATCTTTTAAATTCTAATAAATCTCTTTTTTATACACTAATAAAAGTTATAATACATTACTTGATCAAAATGATACAAAGAACAAATAATAATCATAATAATACAATTTTAACATAGATATTGTATCTTTTGAACTTTAATTATGTTGGATGGTGATAAAAAAATATTCATGACAATTACATTAATTTTTTATATTGTAGTAAATAGAAGTTATTTATACAATTATAGTAAAAAATTACAGTATGATTGATAATGAGTTAGAAAATAAAAAATAATTAGATAAAATATATCAAAATAGTATTCTACATAATGAAAATAAACAAGAAATAAAAATATTAAAAAATTAGCAAATGTTTACAAACAATTTGAGAGTCTATGGAAAGAAATTGCATAAAGGAAAATAAATATATAATTAAGGGTATGATAAGTTGAAAAAATGTCTTAGAGCTCTAAGAAAACTTTTTAAATATCAACACATATACTCAGTGGTTGAGAAATAACAAAAATAATTTTAGTGAAACAAAATAGTTCTTCAAATGAAACAAAAACTAATAATAAGAATAATAAGTAAATGATTTTTTTTATACTACCTAGTAAACGAAAGGTTTGTGCTATTAAATACTTAAATTGAGAGTATTAAACATTTTCGTGTAAAAAAAATATACAATAAATAAAAATATTAAAAAGTAATAGAAATATTCAAATGTGAGACATAAAAAATTTTAATTGACATACATCTTTTAACATAATTACATAAAAGTTATGATAAGATGAAAAATATATGTTAAAATGCGAATGAGTTTCATGACAAACCAAATAATTAGAAGAATTAAAGAATAATATATATACATATATATATATATGGTTATTTAATTAATTGGGAATATTTTAATAATTTAAACGGGGACGAGTATTATGGCAGGAATGTGTACGTCCTCATACCCATCCCCATATCCAATTGAAAAGTCGGAGATTCATACCCATACCCAGTCAATGCGGGAATTTTCCGTCAAAACGGGAACGGATTCAGACAATACCCGCAAAGACGAATTTATTTGTCATCTCTATTTCTCATATCTTCGACCTAATTTCCATTTTATCATGTCTTTAATTATATATTTATTTTTTATGTGATTTTATTCAATGATGTATCAAATTATTTCTAAATACATATAAGTACATTTGATCACTTTTACTTCTTTTTAATATATTTATGTGTTATTAATTTTTATCATATAGAATATCATGTTGATGATATTTTATATTTTTTTTTTGAACTCACTGTTATAAGTGTAATTTTGTTATCATAATTACATAAAGAATTTCCTATAGTATAATAATCTAATCTCATTATTATAAATCTTCTTTGTCATCATTCAACATAAATTAAAATTCAAAAGATAAAAAAATTATGTTCAATATAAATTATTAATAATTTAAAATTTGTTTTTTGCGTGCTTTTGTTTAAGTAAAATATTATAATTTTTATTCGTGTATAAAAAATCACATTTTATTATTAATTCATGTTTACAAAATTAATAAATATGGTTATTTTATTTAGTATTTTAATTTGAAATGTGACTTAATATATATATTTTTTAAATATTTAATATTGACTAAATGAGAATATGTAAGAATATTTAATAATATCATAATTTTTTAAAATATTTTTTTATAATAGTTAATTAATATTAAAATAATAAATAAATTGATATATATATATATATATATATTATCTAATAAAATGAATATTAGATAAAATAATATATATCTATTTAGGTATGTAAATATAGATATGAGAATGAATTAGGATAAAGAAATAGTTTCCACAGAGTTGTCATCCTGAAGCAAAAGTTATCTCTAATAGCATACTACCAAATATCTACATAGCTAGTACTGTTTTTCTCTTTCTTTTTTAGGTAAAAAGTTAATTTCATTTTATAAAAATAGCGTATTTTTTGTCCGAATAAAATAAAAATTAAGATTAAGAAAATGTATCTGTTAATTGTAAAAATAAATCTTACATTAAGTCCATTTTCAATTTTTTATTTAAACACTTTTAAAATTTATTTTTAATCATGCTTATATTATAAAAATAATTATGATCACAACAGTATGTGGAAAACAAATACGGAATAACCTTATTTATAAAAAAAATATATTTTTAATAATTATAAAGAAAAAATCACGTAAAAGGAATATATATATATATATATATATATATAAATAATCAAAGGTTGAGATGTGAAAAGAATAAACAATGATAAGTATGTTAATATCTCCCATAACATGTCATTGAAAAAGCAGATATAATTACTGATTTAGTCTTCTAATATTTTAGTTTGGTTTAATTTGGTATCATTATTATTTGTTTATTTAATTTAGTTCTCCAATTATCTAAAAATGTTTAATTTGATCTTTTATATTAAGTCTTGGATTAATGACATGTGTCAAGATGTGAAATTTTTAAATTATTTTTTTTTTCTAAAAATTTATAAACGGTCACGTTTTAGGTCATCATCGTACCATGCGACAATTTATCGTTGTGACATGTGGTAGTGGTAGTAATTGTTTTCAATTTAATCATTTATTTAATTTTTTGGTTTAATTTAGTAGTCATATTTTTTAAAACAATCAAATTCTATCATCTTTAACTGAGACCAAATTAGTAAATAAATTTAATTACAATTTATATATACATGTTAAAATAATTTTTTTGAATTTATATATCAAATCATTACACCTAATTATTACAAACTTAATTTGAATATGTATGTGCAGTGATTGTTAAAAACAGATCTGTCTAATTATCTTAACCACAAAGGGATCTGAATTGATTAATAGGCTTTTGTCTGGTTTAAGATGAATCTTGAATAAATCTTTAGGTTTTAAAGCACAATTAATCAATTTCACAGTTTTGGGTTAATGGACTTTAAATCAATCAAGAAAGATTATGAGAGAGAGAAAGAAACAAGACACACAATTTATACTGGTTCGATTCAAGGCGAATCTACATCCAGTCTTCTCCTAAGTAACACACTTAGGAGGATTCCACTAAACAGATAGGATTCAAGAATTACAAACACACCTATATAATTCTAGACCCTAAAAACCCAAGAACTTGATCTACCAATCAAGAACTCCCCCTAGGAGTAATGCATCCACGCAATTGCACCTAGGCCTACACTTCAAACACTGAAGCAACTGTAATCAGAAATACAGTAAACAAAAACAAGAAACGAATACACCTATGTTGTGCAGATTTGACAAGATGCTCCTTGATTCAAGCAAGACCCATCATAGTAGAATCAACTATCAATCTTCTTGGATCTGCACTTGAGTGATCTTCCAGAATGTTCAGAAACTCTGTGACTCTCAGAGGGCTCTCTTTCAGATGGAAAACTGCGTGATCTATCAATTTTCTCCTTGGACAAAACAGATTCTAAAAACAGCTTTTATACAAAGATTTTTGCTGTCACTAATTGATTAGCAATTTACCTAATCGATTATCGTGAGTATATTTTCACTTCCTTTGTGCCATACTCACAGCTAATCCATTAGCTAAAAAACTAATCATATACAAGATTACACAACAGGCCTAAAAAACATTTGATAAAGAGAAGCTATTTGCCTAATGCATATCCTAACTAGACCAAGCTATGTTTTATTCTAAACCAGTAGACATCATCAAAAACATTCTTCATTCATAGGTGAAGTAGCTCCCCCTACCAACAGTGATTTGATGTATAAATTCAAAAAAAATTATTTTAACATGTATATATAAGTTGTAATTAAACTTATTTATTAATTTGGTCTTTAATTGGAGATGATAGAATTGGTTTGTGTTAAAAAATAAGGATACTAAACTGAACAAACAATTTAAATAAAGATCTAAATTGAAAATAATTATTATCAATACTACCTGTCATGACAAGAGACAGTCACATATCACGTCAAGTGTCAGTTTATAAATTTAAAAAAAATTAAAAAAAAAATGAAATTGTCATAATCATTTAAATCAATAATTAAATTTAAATAGGTAATTATACCTAAAAAATATTGCTTCAATTGTACTATTTAAATCAAAATTTTATTTTATTTGAAATATATTATTATACTGATTGATTACTATAAAAATATTATTGTTATAAAATGAAATATAAATAATTTTTATATTTTTATTATAGATACTTTTCTTTATTTTATATATAATTATTTTTGTTTAAAAATATTCTTAAAAAGATAAAACGGTAGAAATTTGTACACACTACAAAAATTCCTATAAGTAAATATTTCAAGAAACATTAAAAATACCACCAAATAAAATATCTGTATGAATCCTTTTATACCATATTAATTATTTTTCTATAAATATTCGTGTGGGTTGATATGAATTATTATTTGTTAGCCACTATTTCCCTTCATATTTTTAAAAAAAAACTATTTTATTCTTAAATACGAATAAACTTTAACTATTTTTTCCTCATCTAATTAACTAAACTAATAGCTTTTTTTTCTTGTTCTTATAATCTAGAATCCATACCCTGTCATTGCTGTGGTTTCCTTCAACCAAACCAAACCAAAACCAAATCTGTTTTCTCTATTGGTTTGCTTTTTGTGTCCACTCGACTCGATTAGACTATACTATATAACTCGTACGAGGAAAACACCCAACACCCTCTGACTCTGTCGTTTTCTCTCACCCAAACTCAAAACTAAAACCCATTTTCTTCTCCAAAACCTTCGACTTTCTCCAACCCAAACGCGCTTCCCTTCGCTCTCTCACCCATTTTTTCTAATCTTCTCGCACTCTCCAATTCCGACACTCCCGGTGAGCCTCATTGCCCTCTAGGGTTTTCTTTTTCTTATTACCTCAACCTGTCGAATATGTTGTCAGAAAGAAAAAGATTTTTAAAATTTGTTTAGCGATATTCGAAATTCCTGGACTTGGGGTCCGTAGTTTTTTAATTGGCTGTTATTATTACGTTGAAGATGGTTTGTTTTAGGAACTTTCCTGAAATTGGCACTGTAACATTGATGTGCATAATGTTCAGCTAGGGTTTAAGTTTAACTCCTTATTTTGCTGGATTGGCTCTTTCAGAATATCAAATGAGAAGTGACTGAGGCGAAAAGAATATTTTTAATGTAGGGCGTGTGTATTTTTCTGGCTTGTATATAAATTTGTTATGATTTTTTGTGAAAATAGATACCCTTCTGTTGGTATTGGGTATGTGCTTAGTAATTTGTAAACGTTTGAAGATAGAGAATTATTGGTGGCCCATATTACTGTGGAATATGGTTACTGAGGTTAGGTTTTGATGGTGTTGATGTATGGAGACTGTTTAAGTTGGTAAGGGAACAGAACTTGAACTTGAGTCCCGTGAGCAATCAGATAGGAATTATTTTCTTGGTATTTGTGCCTGTAGATGCAGCATCTATGTTTGGATGCATGAAATTGGGATTTGTTGCCGCATGTTATACGAGGGAAATTCTTACTGGGATGGATTTTTTTTTTTTCTATTTTTTGTGTGTATATGACATGGACTGTGGTAATTGATGAAGGAGGTTGATAAGGGGCGAAATTTGGTTCTGTAGGTGTTTGAAGGAACCATATATCACAAGAAGGTTATGGTAGGGACCAAATATATGTTTCAATTGTGATCTGCAGGGTAGAAGAAATTATATAATGAAACAGCAACCCTGATGCATGAAATCTCTAAAGATACTTTCCAGAACCTTGCATTTGGATCATATTTTTAACTTTTAATATCCAAATTGTTTCATTGTAAAGCAGGTTGCATTAAAATTTGAATGCGTACAAGCCTTGTCACATTTCCTGCCAGTGCTTCTCATATGCTTGTACATTGAATTGTATTTTTAGTTATTATTCTTTGTCCAAACCTGTAAATCCTGCGGAACCGATCATCTGAGTTGCTCAAATTGTTGAATAAGCTTGAAAATGAAGAATGCAAGAGACTAAAGATAATTGATTGTGATTATGCTCATTGATAATTGGAAAAGAAATTTAAAGAGTCAAGAGCCCTCTGTTTCTAGAACAAAGAAACAATTTTTGTATCCAGCATTCACTTATAAAGAAATTTCTCTTCCAATGCATGAATCAATGTCCTTAACAAAATAAACTTGAACTTTGACTACCTTAAAGAATAATTTAATCAATATCCATAAAGAAATAATGTGTAACCAGCATTCACTTATAAAGAAATATCTCTTTCAATGCATGAAGTAATATCCTTAACAAAATAAACTTGAACTTTGAATATCCTTAAAGAAATCATTTGTGTAACCAGCATTCACTTGTACAGAAATTTCTGTTCCAATGCGTGAATCAATATCCTCAACAAAATAAACATGAACTTTGAATCCTTAAAGAAATAATTTGTGTAACCATCATTCACTAATAAAGAAAATTCTCTTCCAATGCATGAGTCAATGTACTTAACAAAAATAAACTTGACCTTTGAGTCTTGAAACGTGTCATTCTTGTTACTTATATTAAGTTCCTTTTGTATTAAACAATGTTAGGTACTGATGATGATCTTTCTTCCTCAGGTCAGAATAGAGTTGAGATCTAGCAGTGTTACTGGCAATGAAAAATCTTCTGTAGGTTTTTTGTTACACGCTTTAATTTGCACTGTGACATGGAGGCTCAAATTCATCTACTTGAACAGGAAGCTTACTCTGCGGTCTTGCGTGCTTTCAAAGCTCAGTCTGATGCTCTTACATGGGTATGTACCATTGGTTCCCTCCATGTACTTTTTGTTATCTTTCCCGTGTTAAAGATTCATCTTCTGTATTTCATTTTATGTATTTATCAGGAGAAGGAAGGTTTGATAACTGAACTTAGAAAAGAGTTGAGGGTTTCAGATGATGAACACAGAGAACTTCTTACCAGGGTTAACTCTGATGAAATAATTCACCGCATTAGGTTTGGAAATTATTTGAATAGTTGCAATAGTTCAGAAAAACATTACTTTTGGCCATTTTTCTCCTTTTATTATGTTATGTGATTGAAAATTCAATCAGGGAGTGGAGACAAACTGGTTGTTACCAACCTGCAAGGCGTAGCACATCTCAGCCTGTTCATGACATTTTACCTAGTCCAACTGTTTCAGTGTCCCGAAAAAAACAGAAGACATCCCATTCGGTACCACCTTCTATTTTATTAATATATGATGTGATGTGGGCTCAAACAGCACAATTTTTGTGTTCATATTCAATGCCTGCATTTTTTAGGGATGCTTTAGGATCTAGAGGATTAAAATTTGCTTGAGATGTATTATTTGGTTTTAATTTTCCACCAGGGTCAGTCCTTGCCTGCTTTATCTTCAGTGAAGTCTGTACAGTATACTTCTGCTGGACCTACTGGAGGTAGGCATTTTTCAAATCGCAATGCCAGTGCTCTTGCATCGAATGCACCCGCCGAAGCAGCAGCGTTTGATCCATTGATTGGGAAGAAAGTTTGGACTAGGTGGCCTGAAGATAACCACTTTTATGAGGCTGTTGTAACTGATTACAACCCTGCTGATGTATGTTTAGATCTTAAAATAGTTCTGAAAATTCTTGATTACTGCATTTATATTTTACCTGGTTTGAATAGCTACTGTACTGATTGTCATTTGAATTTGATGTTTAGGTCCTTTAGGGTGATTTGATTTATGTAGTTGAGTTTTTTTGCCCACATGATGCCTTTGGTTTTGTTTCCCCATGCACAGAGAATGAACAGTATGCAAGCATTTTATATTTATATCATTTAGGATGAATGTGTCTCTCTTTATTGTTTCTAAACTCTTGTAGGATATATAATGAAGTATTCACCTTTTAATCCAGATGGAAATAAAAAAGCTGAAGTGTGATTAGGACCCAATCCTGAAAGTGCATGGCAGCTTGAGAGGCTTTTTTTTAGTAACTTTTCAGTAATTTTTTATCCTAGCTTTTCGATTGTTTCTTTCTCGCAGGGTCGGCATGCTTTGGTTTATGATATTAATAAAGTACATGAGACTTGGGAATGGGTTGATCTCAAAGAGGTATATATTTCGTATGTTGTGCTGCATATATAACAACAATAGTTAATTAGGTTTTTAAATTTGATTAGTTACATTTATTTTAGCATTAGAAAAAGATGGTTAATGGAAAGATTAACATCTAATAGTATGAAATGACTAAAAAGTAGAATATTAGATGACCCAAATGATTTTCTGGCCTCTAGCACCACCTTCTTTTAAAAATGATACCAAGGGGACACTGGGAACATATTAAGGGATAGCAGAATTTGCAGCATCCATCCCCCCATAAAAAGAAGTTTGAATCCTCCTATCAGCTTATCTGTTATTGTGGTCTAAAACTAAATCTATTTCATCCATTGTCCTTCTATTGGCCTTTACTCTTTTTTTCTTCTCTTGGTAGTGGTACCCTGGTTGAAACACCATATGCCAATAGATTATTTTACATGTACAGAAAGGCTATATAATCAATGATTATGAAAGCTGGTGAATCCATCCTCTGTCTCTTGAAGAGGGTGCATTGTAGATTCCATCTCTTATCTTTCCTGATCTTGTGTAAGTTTAGTCCAATGTAGAGTCAAATGGATCATTTTTCTTCCTCATTTGTGCCACATTTACTATCTCTAAAGTGCAAACTCATTCTGCACTTGTTTGCAATACCATTTCACGGATAAAGAAACACTGCTTGAACATAGATTTCGGATGGTGAAGTTGTACTTTACAACTTCAACCGGTGGTGATTTTGATAGGTCAATTAATAGTTATTTAAGTTAGGTTAGTTAGTCAAAGAAATACTAAGGATTATGTTAGAAAGTAGGGAAATAGGCCCATTAAGGGTGGGTTTTTGTTAGTAAACATGTAGCTGTATACAAATAGAAAGAGGGTTGAGAGGTATTTGTCTTGTCATTTAACACCCTATTTGAGTGATAATTTTTGCTCTATGTGCATACAACCTCGTACATTGTGAACGTGTAAGCTGTTTGTGCAAAACCATGTTTCTTGTAGTGCTACAGATCCCTGACTGTTTCTACCCACCCCAAAAGAAATTATGTTGCAATAACTATAAATTGGGCAAAATGATATTTTCATATTTTACGGACAAACATAAATATACCTTGTCAATTACAGATCTCACCGGAGGATATAAGATGGGAAGGTGAAGATCCAGGCATACTCCATAGAGGTGGACATAGTGGACACGGTCGAGGGGTTAAGAGATTCTTTGGCCATGGTGGTGATTCTTTAGGTGCAGGAAGAGGGAGAGGTCATCCCAGGTTTCATACCAGACAAGAATTTCACCCACCACAAAATGGTATTGGGAAGAGAGTTTTGGATGACATTGAATTGCTGAACACAGATTCTCTAGTTAAGGAGGTAGGATCATATGCCTAAGCAATATCTTTAAAACCAAAAGAATAAACAGGGAAAGTTTTTTTATTTGAGACATTGATGTTATAACAGGTGGAAAGGATTTTTGCTACAAGTGCTCCTGATTCAATGGAGCTTGAGAAAGCAAAGCAAATGCTGAAAGTAAGTCCATCATCGTGTTTTTGCCATCTTGAATCCTTTATTATACGCACTGTTGTTGTTCACAGTTGCTTGAACTGTTGTATAGGAGCACGAGCAAGCACTTGTTGACGCTATTGCAAGGATTGCAGATGCATCTGATGGTGAAAGTGGTAATAATTAGCCGTCTACATAATCATGCTGCTTACTGCTGTATATTGAAACCCCTTATGTTTTTTTCTTTTGTTTTTTGTTCAGGTCAGACAAATAAGCTTTTTGTAATTTAATAAAATCAACATTTTTATTATACCATATGGGGCAATTCTCTAACTGGGGCAAAACATTTGTGCTTTTCTTCATTTTGGATCAGAACAGGAATCGATGGACCTCTTGTTTTATAGCTAATGTTTGGCTTACGCTTATTGAAAAAATTGCTTTTTTTTTTCTGTGCTCATTAAGAGGTCTTTTGAAAAGAAAAAAAAAAGCAAACAAAACAAGTTCTGTGTGCTTATTTAATAAAATTGTTTTAACATTGTCTTTCGCTGAGGATTGTTTGCACAATTGGTGATCACGGTCACCATGCTAATGTTTTAAGGATTAAGCAGAAATGTGTTGTATGTATATCACAATCACAAATAATTGTGTAATTTTTCACTGTGCTTTGCTTACAGATGAAGAACAGCCGTTTTTGCAGCATGGACAATTAATAGAAAGGGGATAAGAGCACAGGAAATACTGCATGTTGGAGATAATCTGTTGCACAGAAAACATTATCTTTAAGCTCTGATGATCTCGTGAAGCTCTAATATTGGAGAGATGAATGCGTGGACAGCTTATGCATGCACTTGTAGGATCCAACAGCAGCAAATTGCCAATACGATTTTCTTCTTACTCATGCATTTTCTGTCATTCATTTATTACTCTTCCTGACTGTTGCCACATGTGCGAGTTTTGTACTCAATGACGATTTTGAATACAGGGAGCCTCTCAGTTTATCAATTGTCAGGCACATCAATATCAATTCTTCACTCTGCATGCAACCTGTAAAATACTACAAGTAAAATGTTACAAAATTAATCTGTCATGAATTTCGTTTGGCTTTCCCTTTAACAGATACTATCAATGTCTTCGATGCATTCCTGCAACGTAACAATGAAACCTTAAGTAAAACAAATAGTAGTCAAATTGCATTTTTGCAGCAAAAAGCATCAAAGGTGGAAGGGTATTCCTAAACGCATCCAATAATACAGGACCTGATCAGCTATGGCCTGTGGTCAATGATGATGTGCCTTAACCCATCAGATGCAAAATTAAAAGAAACGTGAGAATGAAAATTCATATAATAGCAATTCAAATTACAGTAACATGGACACTATGACTGATTCAAATTAGCAAATCTACTAACCTAAGGAAGACCTTGTAAACCACCAGGAATCATTAGATTCCATCAATTTCCAGAATGGTGTCATAAAAGAAAGCCTAACCCCCATACCATAGTTAATACTGCAATTAAGATCCTTCATAAATTTAAACAAGAAGATATAAATACTTCTAAAGGTATATACTTTTGTAATCTTTTCATCCTATTTATGAAATAAGATGATAATGAAAGAAAACTATGGCCACTGAAACACAAGAATCGGTCCTACTCATGCATAAAGCAATGAAGCCTCCCACACCACAACGACAAGATCCCTAATTTCGGCGAAACTCTCTTCCCTGACATGATGTCTACTCCTTAATTGTCAATGCACCGATCAAATTTTGTATGTTCCAAACGTGCCTAGGAAATCTCAGAGAAAAACATTACCTGAATAGTTTGATCTAATTTCCATGATAAAACAAGAGCGCAAATTAGTAATCGATCGACTACCTCGCCATTGTACAGGAAGAAGCTATCAAACAGATATGATGGATTGGAATCACTAGAAATCTGATCAGTCGAAAGATACAAAAAGTAGACGCTTCAAACTCGTTGCAGCAGCTAAAATTACCATGCTGAGTCTATGAAGTTGATTCAGAACCTAAAAGGATATTAGCATGCGTTAAATTTACATGCAATGCCATGTGTTTCAAATGCTATTCTTTGCATAAAAATAGATTTTCACTAGAGTAACCCAAATAATATCAAGCTGAAACCATAACTCTTTTATTGTTTCTGCAATATAACCCGACATGAATTAATTGGAACCCATTTTTCCGAATGTTACTTAGATTAAACCAAGCTTATTGTCACTTGAACGGTGAAATGATTGAGAAAAAAAAAAAGGATGAAATTTGACAGTCACTTTTTCAGTGAAGTCTTCCTTTTCAATACGTTTTATTTTTCATTCAAAAAATTTGAAGCCAATATGTCGTTTAAAAAAAATCTAATTCAGTTTTACTTGCATCAACAAAATGCTAACAAAAATCCCTTCAAGTCATGAACATGTAGTGGATGTTATACCAAACCAAAAACCACCGAACAGAAACAAAAAAAAAAAAATCTCAAGAAATGAAATCCTTCAGCTTCAACTTACCATTCAGTGCACTGAAAGAATGCATCAGAACACGAATAACCGAAATCCTCATAACCAGTGACGGAGGTTCTTGGTGTGTGAGAGGCTTGCCTCTCAATCTTTTTACACATATATAAATTAATATATATAAATAATATATATATATATATATATATATATATATATATTTATATATATAAATTAATATATAAATAAAAATATCCTTTAAAATTTAGTATATTTTAAAATTTTTTACACCTAACAAAATTTTACCACACTAAAATATTTTCTAAATATCCGGTCGTAACCATGATCAAAGTCAACATTCAACTAAATCCAAACGAAGCGAAAAACAGAACAACCCAGGTCATCAAGAGGATTTGAATGTACCTGAAGAGAAATTGAGCAGTTTCAAGAGATCTGTGTCCTCGGAAATAGTCTCGAAACGACGTTGATCCGATGCGCTTTACATTCATTTCCTTCGAACTTCAAAGACCCTTCGTTGAAGCGATTCAGGTAGGTTGATGGATATGGATTACGTCGTTCCAAAACGGTGTCGTTCTGCGCAACGTGTTGTGAGGTTGAAGGAAACGCCGAAACAGCGCGCATTCGCGTGGGTCCCACACACAGAGTCACCGTTTGCGACGTAATTTGGAATGTGGGACAAACCACGCTATTATTAAGGATTCTTGAAATTTTAAAAATATATATAAATTAAAATTAGTTTAAAAAATTAGAAAATTAAAATTTTAAAAATTATTCAAGAGTTTTGTAAATTAATATACATATAAAAAATAAGAAATTTGAATGTAATAATGTCAATGTTCCATACTATACTTACCTACATAACTATCCTACCCTCTATTAAATAATAATTAATGTATTCCTTTAGGTTTAATGTGACCTTTGGTCACCTATTAGGAATAATTAGGGATTTTAAATAGATTCTATTGCTTGTCTCGAAGCTATCTTCTAACTCGCATTTCAAGTGAAAAAAAAAAGAAGAAACTAATTTATTTATTCTTTTGAATTTTAATAATTGATTAAACTAGTACCTAAAATTAATAAATTGATAAAAATAATCTTTAAGACTGTCATTTACTTAGTTGCTTGCAATCGTAAGGAACATGTAATTCATCTTGGAAATAAGTAGAACGGTACAATAATCTTTAAAATTGTAAAATATTAATCAATTTAATCTATGAGTAAATTGCCTGCTTATTAAATAAATGAAAAATAAGAAAATTATAATGTTTACCCAAGTTTAACATTGGCAAGGCTCAACAAGTGGATCTATTGTGGGTGGATGTTACCTGTTTGGTTTGCCTAAACTTGACTTGGACAAATTTTAATTTGAATATAAATCTAATGTAATTTTCTTAAGAATAATTCAAGTTGTGTTTGGATCACCCCAATGTAGTTTTATTTTAATATTTTCTTAAAAATATATTTTTTAAACTACTTTACATTAATAATAAAAAAAAATCTATAACATCATATTTTATTTATGTAGTATTTTAATTTTAAAATGTTTATTTTTAAAATAATGCTTAATTTGAATATTAAATTCCTTTTATTTTATAGTTTAATATATTATAGCTTAAATATAGATCAGTTTAATATAGTTTAATAATACACAAGGTTAAAATAGATAAATTATATTACAAAGTTAGAAAATGACCCACTTGGTATTGTGAGTCTAGATTAGGTTTTTGAATTAGAACAATGACAACCCCACTAATGTTAACTCCTAGATAGATTAGAATGTTAAAGTTGTATTACTCATTATTATATTTAATTTTTCTTATAAATAAAAAGTATTATAGTAATATGGTCCTAAGTATGAGTTTCTTAGATTTGAAGAAAATTAATCATAAATTAAAGAATACTGTTTCTTCTAAAGATGTAAAGATGGTTGTTTTTCCTATGAACATTTTTTTCTTTGATTTTAAAGCAACTAATGTGTGATATTTATATTAATATAATACTTTGTTTTTATGTTTTTTTTAATAACCACTATTAATTATCATTTTTTGGGTGACAAATTTCAAACCTTAAATTAATTGAAACAAGTCAAGTGATGTATTTGTACACTCTCAACTATAGATGACGAGAAGTCGGATCAGACACCTATAATGTTTACTTATAACTCCATTCGTAACAGAAAAATCTACTCGTTACCCGTCAAGTATCTATTTACAAAATATTCACGGATTTTTTAAAATTCGCAGGTATATGTGGATACCCACATATATTCAATAAAATATATTTTTATAAATTTTTAAAATAAAATTACAGAAGACATATAAAATAAAATAAAATATTTATTTTAATTAAATTTAATATAATAAAATGTATATTTAGTTTTAATTAAATTAAACTTAATGAAATATAAATTAAATTTTATTTTTATATTTTTGTGGATAACAGATATCCATGGTAAGAATGGTATGGTACATGCACCTAACCCTTTATAAATGGATATTAAAATACCCTTCTACCTGCGATACCAACTATCCGTCATGGATTTTATCCATCATACCCGTGGACATGAGTATTTTGGTCATCCTCACTCTCAACTACACACATATCTATCATAGAGTAGAGTTTAAATATACAATACTAAGGGGGACAAAATTTTTTCTTTTAATACTCAGTAATAATTTTAACAAAACTATACCTACAATTCTCGTATATGTATGTATTTTTTTCTCTTATTTCTACTTGATACACAAATTAAATATTTATAGTTTTTTCTTATATATTTTTAATCGTATCATCTATTTTAAAAGTATTTTTTTCTCTTTAGATATAGATAACACATCTAGGTGATGATGAAACATTTTGCATTTATTTGTCCATAAAAATAAGGGTGTATTTATACAAATGTTCAACATCAAACTAAAATAAACTCTTATAATGACCAACACATCAATACCCAAATGAAAATTTAGAAATCTAGCCCAAAGTTGTAGAATTCAAAGCTAGCTTAATTAAAATTAGCATTTAATCACCAATTTTACTCTTTTAATAATTTTTAGTTAAAATTTGATCATATTTTTTAACGTAATAATTTTTTTAAAATGTTAGTTTAATTGTATATAAATACAATATATTTATTTAAATTTATTAAAATAGCTTGATAATTTTTACAGTAATTCTAAAACTATAATTTATCTATAAATACAAGAGAAAGTAAAAATTATAAATACGACAATAATTATAAAAAACCTTCATAATGTATTTTTGTTTGGATAACCTTTACTATAAAATGTTTAACAATTTTTTTTAAAATATTTATAACTTATTTTAAAATATATTTAATAATTTTATGATAAAATTATGAAAATCGTAAAAATCAGTAATTGAGTACTGATTTTATATTAAATTAAAATGATACACAAATTTTTATATGATGAACAAAAATATATAGTCAGAAACAGCTAATTTAGTGATGCTGGGTGAAGAGTTTATACATAAGATAAGCATGATGATAAATTAGGTTTGATTATCTACGAAAGAAAGGAAATTCTAAGTTCAAAAGAAAAGAATTGAATTTTCTGTTTATAATTTGTTAAATATATATTAAATATTAATTTAATATCTTATATTTCAAATAAAATGTTATTACTCTAACGTTATGGTCTATTATTAGTAAAATATTATTTTATATTAAGTTTACATATATTTGTGTCATTTATTAATATACAAATAATGGGATTTCTATTTTTGTTTTAAAGATAATAAACAGTCTAACGCTATTATGATAAAATTCATTACATATTGATATGTTACATTAAATTAAAAAAGAAATCATGCAGTATGAATTTATAAATGTATAAATATAATATATTATCGTAACTAATCATTATAGTAATAATTTTAACTAATTATGCAATTACATAAAATAAATAAAGATCTTATTTATTTTTATTAAGAATTAGACAACTTATTTTACATAGGCCTGTGTTGTCGCGTTGGGTCAAGGTCGGTTAATGTCTTCCCTCTTGAAGAGAAGTGGGAAATGATACCAATATAATTTGAATTCATTGTAATTACATAGTTCTATTTCCTCCATTATAAGTCTCGTACACCTTAATTTACTTTTTATTAATCTCTTATTTTTAGAAATATCCTCTGTTGGCATATAATTGAGGTAACAAATCTCTATATATGAACAAATAATGTAATAAACCTATATATACTTACATCTTCTGTAAAACACAATCTTCAGATACATGTCTATAAATATGTTCTATGAATATATGAATATATCATGTAAAGAAAGATTTTGGATTCTCTCCTTATATTTTGTGTTGTTTTATTATTGTATTTTTATAATATACTGATTATCACCAAATTCAACGTTCTAGAATATATTAAAAAATATTTAAAATATCAGTTAATGTATTTGTAATGCCTAACCAAAAACAGCACAAAATAAAAATAATAGAAAATTTGAACTAGTAAAGAGAATATATATATATATATATATATATATATAACTGTAAAAACTTTATCATGTAATAAAATATCTGTGATTAAAGGTTTAAGTTTATTCGAATTGCAGCCTATTCATTTCCCTCTCTTTGTAATACTCAATTGTCAATTATTGGGCAATTTCTTCCGACAAATCTGCATCTCCTGTAAGCAATAGCTGGCAATAATAGTGCAAAATTCAATTTTCAAATTAAAAAACTGACAGTAACACCAAATTGAATTCAATTCAATTCCCTCCCAAACCAAAAAGCTCTAAACAACAAAACTATAACTCAACATTTTCAACAAATGTGACGTTGACACGTTGAGGATCAACATCTGAAAGTTCAAGATTCAATTCCCAAACCAAAAATCTCAATGCAGCATGAACAAACCCAAATACCTGACAGAGCATTAATGAAATGCTTAAAATTGAAAATTCAATTCCTGCTAAAACCAAAATCAACAAGCAACAAGAAGAATTTCAATCTCTATCTGACATTGAGCAAAAACAGCTGAAAGTTGTAAACAACATACCAAAAACCCAGTTCGAACTCCCTGAAAAAAAAAGCACAATCTGAAGTGTCTTTCCCATTGATTCAATTGTTCAAGAACCACTGCCCCCAATCTGTCTCACACATATGTCTCTTGCACTGTACTCATATTGAAATGTTGAACTCACTAACACGAATGAATTCAAATCACAACAATGCAAACAATTAACCAAAATGAATGAATTCTCTTCACATTCAAAACTTGATTACCCAATTCACACCAAACCAAACGTTCATAGTCTGATCTAAAATCTACGGCTAACATTTAAATTTCATATGTATATATGTGAAAGAAATGAATGACACCAATTCATAATCTAACTCTGCTTAACTTCATGGTACTCCATTCATAGCTTCAAAATTGAACACAATAGCCTTGACGAACCAACCTATACATCATAACATACATAACAATAAAGAAGAAAATTGCGCAGCTTCAAAACTGAATCTATAATTTTGAAAGAGAAAAACAGAATTCTACCCATCCCAAAAAAAAGTTATAGACAATACACCATAAAAGAAGAATATTTTTAATTCAACGGATTCAAATTCAAGCACCAGAAGGAGCACCTCCCATCAATGCCTTCTTCAATTCCTCACTCGCTTCGACCTCCGTCGATTTCCCCGAAAAACCGCCATAATCCGAAGATGTTTTCTTGTCGTTCTTTTTAGGGTTTTTCCACTTATTAAACTCTGAACCTCCGCTTCGGACACCAACAATTTCTCGCCGGAGATCTTCCACGGCGTTCCTCAGCAATCCGTTCTCCGCCTGGAGGACCTCCATCTGCCGTTTCACAGCGAAGCACGCCTCCGCCACGTCGGCACTCGCGGGAGCCCGAGTGGCGGCGTCCGCCCTGCCCTTCTTCGCCTCGCCGCACTCCATCATGTGCTCCACGCCGATCTTATCCATCACGAGAAACGGAATCCGCTGGAACGCGCCGTCTCCCTTGAACTCCGTCGGAACTCTAACCCCCCAGCGGAACTTCACGGCGGCGCGACCCCGCACGGGGAGCGTTGTCCGGGCGGACACCTCAACGCCGGAGAACATTCCCGCGACGGCGCCCGCGGCGCGGGAGTTCGTGTCCAGAACAGGAATCTTGGCTCCGGCGAACGACGGCGTTTCGACTTGAACGGTCTCGTCGACGATGACGACGTCGTTTTGCGCGTTGCAAAAGGGTTTTCCGTCGAAGATGGAGGTCTGGGTCTTCTTGAATGTGAAGTCGCCGAAGCGGGGTTTGAAGTGGAGCATGAAGAGCGGGGAACCGGTTCGGGCGGGAAGGTTGAACTCGCAGCTCATGAGCATGGAGCTCTTGAGAGGGGAACCGAAGGGTCCGGTTCCCGTTTTCACTATGAGCGAAAAAGGGTTCTTGGAATCGTTAGGTCGATACGCCACTTTAAGCGAAGGACCTGATTCGAAGAAGGTAGAAAGGTTCAGAGTGAGTTCTTTCGTTTCGCCGGCGACGATGCCGGATTGGAAGGGCATACCCAGAACACTCAGCGGCACCTTCGCCCTAAACAGCGGCTTCTGCTGTTCATCGCGGAACTTTAGAGAGGCTTTCATCCTTGGTTCGGACTTGGAACCCTAGTTTTGAATTGGGGGTCACTGGGGTTTCTTGATGATAATCTTATAGAGTAAATTTTTGAAGAGATGGCAAGAAAATTTTGATACTTTGCTCTGATTCTGCTACGACACTGTTGTTTGTTGTTGTAAATTTGATTTCATAGGCTGCAGTGCACAGAGAGTGTCTGTAGGGGATAATTGGGCCTTTGGATTTTTATAATCAACGGATAATAGTGTGTTTGGTTGATAGAGTGTAATGATTACATGTAAGAAAACTTTTGAGAGTATTTTGAATACTAAAATCATACATCAACATAAATAATTGAATTTGAAATTTTTTACCATGGGCAAATTTGTTTAAAATATTTACCAAATTTCGGTAGATACACACAAATTAGGTGGATCTAATCTAGAGTGTGAAATATACTAGTCAGACAATACTAGTTTGTAACCGTGCGTCAAGTCCGGTTTTTTTTTTCTTATTGTGCGTGTCTTGTGATTTAGATTATATATATATATATATATATATATATATATATATATATATATATATATATTAGTTTCTCTAATTACGAAATATTTTGGTTATGTTATTCTCTTATAACTAGTTAGAGATGTCGATGGAAAGAGGGAAAAGACGAGTATCGTTATTTTATACTCATCGTTATAGAACAAATTTATTATTATTTTTATATTCAAATTCAACGAATATCAAATTTTTGTTTCATTCCCACTGAGTAACGAATATATATTCTCCAAAGAAAATAGAATATAATGGAAAAAATTGTTCTATTTATTAAAAGAAAAGTTGGCTTTACATAAACCTTAGAGTAACTAACACGTCAAAAATAAAGGAAGCATTACTAGTGACGAACCCATTAATTCAAATGACTAAAAAGCAGGTATCAACCATGTTTTTTTTTTGTTAAATTGGATTAAACCGTGTTTGGAGATATTTAGGTGGATTTATGTAACGCATACATGTCATTTATATTTGAAATGCAATGCAACATCGTGTAATACATACCTGTCATTTGCCTTTTTTGGATCAAACCCTAAATCAGTGGTGTTGGCACCTCCGCCATGGATTGACACAACTGAGGCAGTTCAGATGCTTCTAATTCAAACAAGTTGGGAAAGTTCAAAATAATGAATCCAAATCGGATGAGAGCAGCTTGGGTTGAAAAGAGAAAGATTGAAATATAGAAGGAAAAAAAGGGAGACACAAAAAGGAATGGATGTGATGCCAGCTGGCTTCCTAACTTTAGTAGAGTCTAGAAATCTGGTAGCATATGAGAATCCATAAAAGAGTTTGAGAGGGAAAAAAACTATAGAAGTGAAATGTTGAAACAAAATGTGAGATGACAATCAAGATACAACCTTTATGTAACCAAAAGAATGGCAAGTTATATTTTATGTTATCAATTTCATTTTCTAAAAATTATTAGTTTGATTTCATTTGAAATTGTCAACCAAAACCAATTTTCTATCAAATTTTCCTTTCGACACCTTATTATTCTATCGGTGTTCAATCCCCATTTTCCTTAAATAAGAAAACCCTAATATGATAACACAGTCAAATTTTAATTTATGTTCATTACAAAAAAACACTGTTGGAAGACTTGTTGTAATAATTTAATTATTAAAAAAATAATCCATATCACTATTTTTCACTTTGCCTAGTCATTGTTAATTCGTACATAACCCTATTTAGTCATTGTGCCATTAACCTCTTTTAATCCAATTTAACAGAAAGGACATGATTGATACATTTTTTGAAAATAGAAACCTAATTGAGACTTAAAAAAAAAACTAAATTGATTCTTTCTTATAAAATTGGGACCAAAGACATAATTTGACCTAAAGAATTAAATAACTCACTGAAAAGGAAATTTGAGATGACTGATCTTGGATACATAGATATTTTCTTGGTGTGGAAGTCAGATAGACATCACACCTCTTTATTTGTCAAAGGAAGTATACAAACGAAGTAATGGAAAGTTTTGGTTTACATAATTGATCATTTATAGAAAAAAAATCAATTGTTCTAAGGTGCAAGCTCATAAATGACGTTGGAGGAGTGAAGGTTGATGCTATCACGTATAAGCAAATGGTGGGAAGTCTTATGTACTTGACTGTCACTAGACTAGGTCTAATGTATGTTTTGAGTTTGGTGGCTTGTTTCGTGGAAGCTTCAACAACTATGCATCAACAAATAGTGAACATGTTATGTGTTATTTAAGAGGAACCACTAAACTAGGGCTCTTTTACAAAAGAACATGAGGTGACAATTTTGTAACTTTTTGTGATAATGACCATGCCAAGAGACCTTCAAAACCAAAAGAGTACGCTAGACTATGTTTTTAAGATGTCAAATGAGTTTGTTGCTTTTATTTATATAAATTAGTATGTGGTATCATTGTCCACCGTTGAGACTGGATTCATTTCAACAATAACTTATGTTGCTCAAAACATTTGGATGATAGGTATATTTGAGAATTTGGGGATTAAGATAAAGTGTATTATTTTTTGTGATAATAGTTCAACAAACAAACGTTTAAAGAATCTTATTATACACGATAAGAGTAAACATATTCATGTTAGATGTAATCTTCTTTGGGGAGTTAACAAATCAAGGGGAAGTTGAATTACTACACTGTTGAACTCATGATCAACTAGCTGATATCATAACCAAAGCCTTAAAGTTGGAAGTGTTCTTGAAATTGGGAAGAAGACTTAGAATGTGCAATTTTGGAGAAGTAAATTTATTGTATTTATTTGAATAAAAGTTCAATTTAAGGGAGGGTTTGTTGGAAGAGTGTCATTGTGGCTAGTTCAACTTTAAAGTCAATTGTTTGATTTTTTTTAAGTAAACCTATTTTCCAGGAAAAGGATTTGTTCGTATGTAGAAATAATCACGAACCTTATTTTGCGTTATTTTTTTTATGTAGTGGCTATATACAACTATTGAATAAAATAAGCTTTTACAACAACCATTAGTATATACGTTTTTAACACATTACATTACGAGGAAATAATAATTTACCTGTCGATTATTATCTAGGGATATGAATTTGTAGGTAAATTAAACATTAATACAGATATAACCTATTAGATATAATCCGTAGGTAAACTAAATATTACATACAAATATTTACCTACCAATTTTTTATCCATAGATAATTCAAAATTATATACTAATATTTACCTACTAATTTTAATTTATAGATAAAGTTAACCTTTAATGAATATTCCCTCTCCTTAAAACTAAAAATTTCATTTGCCCCTCCACAAATCCTCATAAAAATTCAATAATCTTAGTTACTAACTATGAGGTTTCACAAAGCATGAACCCTCACTCACTCCCTCTCATTTCCATAATCATATATACCTAAACCTGCTCACCGGTATGCCATTGTTGAGGAATTGCGCCTATTGTTGTTGATCCGACCATCGTTAAACCCTTATGCCAACGCATGGTTGAACCCCAACATAGCCAAATCCTTTTGTTCTCTTACATCGGTAAAAACACTATGGCCAAATCCTCACCCCCCAAGGGTATTATCCATAAACCTTAACTCAAATTTCACAAAAAAAATCTATAGTTTTTGTTCTTCATGAATCTTCTTTTGGCTCACGAATATAATCTTGAACTATAAATTTCATGAACTAGAGCCATCTTGTTTTTTTGCTCAATGATGCTCGTCTGGCAAATGTAAGTTTTGTGTAATGCCTTGAATGCATATCTCTGCTATTATATTTGGTATAATAATGGTCAAGTTGAAAACCCACTCAACTCTTAAATAGCAAAACATTATGGATTTTTGTTTGGGGATAAAGAGGTCAAGTTGATTACAAAAAAGGAACATAACTGTTGATTGGATTAATACATTGGAACTTGGGGTTTAAGAGGATACAACTTGGTTAGAAATTGAACACAATTGGGTTAGTGAGGTACTTTGGAGGGGACTTTGCTTCTTTATCTAGTTATATGGAAGATCTTTTAGACTTATATATTGTGAATGAATATGGTGATTGATGTGTTTTGGCTGCTTTTGGTGATATAATCTTTATAGTTCTTTCATGATGCTGGTGTGAGTTTATCACTCATAAAGTTTGTGTTCTTTAATATTCTGTTTCATATCTATTTTAGATGTGTCATGTACGACTTATTATCGAATCGAGCTTATGAATAATTTCCTTCATATATTTTGTCATGCTTAAATAAATTAAATTATTGCTAATTTGTTAGTATGAACTTACATGCATGGAAAGTTAAAAATATTATCATAAAAAGAAAAGAATTACATTTGTCATAAAACTTAGAAAACTTCTACAAAATTGTGTTATGAACTTAAAAATATAAGTTAAAAAATTTAAATCCTAAATTTTAAAATATTCACATTAAACAAATATTGACATGAATACTTGTATAGAAAAATTAATAATATAAATTTATTTGTATTTGTATTTTTCTTTTAACAAGTTTTAAAAGTGATTATTTATTTGTATCCAATGATCTATTTTTACAATTAAACACTAAATATGATTATAGATTTATTATTAAAAAACCTAGACTTTTTCTATTTGTGAAAAATTATTAAAAAGTTTTACTACATTTTACCAGTAATATCAATTAATCTGTAGATGAGATGCAAAACGGAAGTAAGCTCATAATCATAATCAATTTCCTACGTAAAAACATATTAAAACTACCATACATTTTACTATTTAAGAGTAAACAAAAAATAAATCTAACCTATTAAATTATATCACTACAAAAAAGAAATTATTCAGTGGAGGTTTATTTGTGGAGGTTATAAAAACCCTCCACAAATTAATATTATTTAAGATGGTTTTCTTGAATTGTCCAAATGCTAAAATTAGTGGGATTTTTTAATTTTTGGAAGAGGTCTGTAACCTCCGCAAATCACTTTATACTTTTCATTTTCCTTTTATCTTTTTTTCAGCTTTTCCCTCCACCACTACAAAAATTTCGCTTGTTATTAGCCATTATTTATTAGCGGTTATAATTAACCGTTATAAATATTTTCATTTTTGACAATCTTTCTTCACCGCTACAAACTTTTATATTATTTTAACTCTAAATTATTTCATATGTTTTTGTTTTGTTCACAAATTATGTTTTTCATTTCCTAACGCTTTTTAATCTTCTTTCTCCGTCAGATGTTCATCGCAACAACTCAAATTTGCTTACGATATGCGATTATTTTCTCATCACAAGTTCATTGTTTTTCTTCGTATATTTTTTTCATAGTTTAAGTGAAATTTTCTCTGTTCCTGAAACCTAAATCTCCAATCAGAGTGAAGACCATTTTCGTCGAGATTCGAAACCTAAAAATCTACTACTATTGGCACCGCGTTGGAGTTCACCGACGAAGGCAGAGGGAGCGACAAGGGAAGCGTGGAGATGTCGAGGTCAAATGCATCGAAGAGGAGCAAGTCGTCGAAGTTCACGACAAGGCAAAACAACTTGTCTAAGTGGGAGCGGTAGTGGCAGGACCTACTCTACGGCATCTAGTCAAGGTCTACCATCACCGGCGACTCTCTGATGAACTTCAGGTCCATCGAAGTAACAATAAGAATCCAATTTCTTTTTTTCTCTTCTTTACGAGCTCATACATTTTCATCTGAAATCTGGATACATAGGAATGCTTTTTCATCGGTTTTGTTTGTTTAACTTGATGATTATGTATGTATATAGTACTTCTTGATTAGTGTTTGATTATAAAATTATGTAAGAAGATGGTTTTGAGCCTTGACAAAGGAAGGAAGACAACAAAGAACTAAGAGATTGATTAGAAAGCTTGTAAAGTTCCATTATCTTAATCAATTATATTCAGATGAGAATTTTAATATCATTATCTTAATCCATTTTGCAGTCTTAATGTATTATTTTCTATAGAGAATGTAATATTCAATTAGAGTAAATATGGCTTTGCTTAAATTTAATAGTTGTTTAATTATAATGTTATATAGTCTATTATACATTACCATTCCATCATAGATCATCATTGAATTAATATCTAACACAAATATTGTAAAAGTGAACAAAGTTGGTGCATATTGTGGTTTGTGATTAGATCGATGACACTGTATAGCTTATTTTTTTCTTAATGTTCATCATGCAGTATAGTTTTATGATGGTTAACATTAGTTCTTCTGCTAAATGCATGCCTGCTATATTTGAGTTTGGTGAATAACTATAATGACTTTGGAGGAAAGAAACAATATTTGAGTAGGCACAAAGTGACTAATTTATTTGAATCATGTAGATGCCTTGATGAGTTGAGTTTGTACTAAAGAATTAATATACTTAAGTTGAAATTTCATAGGCTTTAGATTGTTACCATCCCACAAGAGTTCTTTCTCCAAGTCTTTTATCTATAGGTCTCATTCCTATTATTAGCTGTAGTAGAACCGCCCCAAAGGAATACACATATGTTTTAACTGACACTTTGCCAAATTCTGCATATTTTGGTGTCATCTCGACCCACTATAGTTTTAAGATATTGGAACCAACCACCTGGGGTTAAAAAGAGATTGAGCATTTTATATATCTCCTTTATTTTACTTTTCTTCATTTGGCAAAGGGATGATTATGCTCTTTCTATTTTTGTTAATATTTGGTATTAAGTAAGCTTCCGTTGCCATTGAATCAATTTGACAGATTCCTGTTACATCTACTCATAGTTAGGATAATTTCTTTCAATGGTTTGAAGGGAATCAGTTTTTCACATCTAGTAAATTTTGTATTAGCATATTTTAGTATGAAATGTTGTTTCATGCAGGTTAACAATGCAGGAATTGGTGGAGTTGTAATTAAAGACAGTGATTTAATCAGTATAGTAATCCTGAATCGTGGGGTAAGACTCTACTCGTGTCGTGAAATCTAATTAATAGATATGGAAAGTTGTCTAAAAGGGGCCTAAAGTTTGCAACTTTTCATGACCATTTGAAATTCTAGATCCCATCCCATGTCAACTATTGAAATAGTAAAAGCAGAGCTTATAAAGGCTTGCGAAATTCTCATATCATGAACTTGCATTTGTTGTTAAGCCCAACACAGTTAAGGAATTATGAAAGCATTTTCACAATAGTTAAGTTTTTTGGAATTGGCTCTTCTTTTGGAATGTTATTGAGTGGGCTATTTTTCTTGTTATTATCAAAACGTTCAATAGATCTTTTGGATGTATGAAGAACTTGAGTAGTTATGTGTTATTAGAAGATTTGTAAACAGAAATGAATTACCATGTTTTTAAGTGGTACCAGATGAGCAAGGAACAAAGACAGTGACTCAAACATACGAGTTAGCTAAAGAATGCTTGCAAATAAATTACTATGGCACTAAAATAACTGTAGAATCACTCATGCCCCTCCTCCAATTATCTGATTCACCAACAATTGTGAATCTATCGTCCTTTCTTGGGCAGTTAGAGGTAGGCACCAATTTCTTGTGCCAATAAATTATTTTCCTATTTTTTTTGGATAAACTCCATCTAATTGTGCCAATAAGTTCCTCTCTTCTGAATACTTAATTAATAGCCAATCCATATGTTATGCAATCTAACCTTGAGTTTATTCAAAACTTTCCTATAACAGATATTAGTTTATTATTGCATCTAGTTTCCTTTAATTTTCTTAAGGTCTTGTTGTTTAATCACGTCAAATTTAGAGTTTCCCTAAGGAATCGTGGGCAAGAGGAGTGTTGAGTGATGCTGATAACCTAACAGAAGAGAAAGTGGATGAAATAGTGAAGAAGTTTCTAAGTGATTTCAAAGAAGGTTCATTAGAGAGTAAAGGGTGGCCTAGGTATCTAGGTGCCTATATTGTGTCAAAAACAGCTCTTTGCTAAACAACCTGGTGGGACACATCTGGCATTCCTCAGTTCTTGTTCCATATCATGGATGGTTGGTCCCTAGCATCTCTTTTCTTGTTCATTTGCCCTTCTTTTGAAAGTTCTTTAAGATTTTATAGCATGCCCATTTCCACTACAAGAAAATTGTTGATTATAACTTCTTCTAATAGTTGCCTAACAACCGAAGTTGGTTTTAGAGTTGTTAACCGAAATTAAAAAAGTGAAGATGTTTCTGACACATGTTTTGGGCTTGGTGAAACAATTTTAGTGCTGACAGCTTTAGATTATCAAACTGAAATTAGTGACAGTATTAAAACATCTAAAATTAACGAAGTTAGTTGAACACTGATAGCAGAAAGTATTAAAAAAGTTAAGTTTAAGGATCTAAGTTCAAGGTTGTTTAAAAATTACAGGGTTGGGGGACATAAGTTATTGTGGAGGTTGCAACATCAGGTTAGGAAATATGTACTCGGCTTTTCCAGCTGGTGACTGGGCATGTATGGAAGGGAACAACTTTTGGTGGCTTCAAGAGTCAATCACAAGTTCCTTGGCTTGTAGAAAAGTACATGAAGAAGGTAATGCTTTTGAACCAGTGTTTGCATTAAGCTTAAATGTAAATATGAAAGTGAAAATGCATGATTAGTTTTATGGACTAAATCATTTTGCAGGAAATCAAGGTTGGTGAGTATGTAACTCATCAATAATGACAACAACTGATATTGTTTGCAAATCTCTTTTCTTATAATTTGCTTTTCAGGCTCATATTGCATTCCATCTTGTTGATCCATTACTTTAATTCAATTATTTTTTTTTTGGGAAAGAAGTAACATTTGTTTGGAGAGTGATAATTTTAAAGTGTTTATTTTGGTTTGGTTGGACTCAATATTGTCATGTTCTAACAACATGTTGATTTTTGTAGATGTGGTAAGAACATTATATATTTATCATTGTCTATGAATTTGTATAAATATTTAGATATATATCTTACATTTCTCACACTTGAGATAATCGGGCTCTAGAAATGAGAGAAAGCTAGATCATGTGCTTTTGAGTCCTAGACGTCTTCATACCATATAGTGTGCATATATGTACTTAGATTCAACTTCTTCAATTTCCTAGGTGGTTTGTTGTGTTTCTGCGATGAGAAGGTTTTCTACAACTAATGAGGGATGTGTTGCTGAAGCTAGAATGATGACTCGTGAGTATACCCCATTATGTTCATGCATTTTCAATGTAATAAATTGCACAATGACCCAATAAATGTAGTTTTGCAGAGCACCTTTCTATAGTTTTCCATTTGCAGAGCATACTCATCGAAACATAAAAAAACTAGAATATACCTTAAAAAGGGTTAAGGATGAACTTATTAGCTTAAGTCAGAATTAAACCAGGGAAACTAAAGTCCTTAAATCTCTATTTCCATCTTTCCTTAATGTTTGAATGCATTATTTTTTGTGAAGGAGAATTGATATATGGGTGAACCAATGGAATTATTTTGTGTGATGTGACCATAATCGTCATATATTCAAGATCTTTTGTATTGAGTTCTTTCTGAAAGCATTATGCTCATTTCATGAAACTGATTTATCAAATGTGGAATGCAATTGATGGAAAAACGTTCAATGTCTTCACAGATGGAAAAAAGTTCTTAATCCTGAACTTGTTAAAGGACATTGGACAAAGGAGGTTAAAACATAATTCTTTCCTTTTCAATTTTTGTTACTTTCTAACAATTCTATTCATAATTAACTTCTCTTTTTAGAATATTATAAGATTTGGCAACTCGTAGCTTTGTATATGGGCTACTAAACAATTAAGTTGTACTAGCTTTGTTATTTTTGCTTTTCATTTTTCCTGGTATTATTATATACTTTGTTGCTTACTAAATCCTTCATGAACACCAAATACATACACATTGGCTTTGGTATATATATATATATATATATATATGTTCATTATCATGAAATTAATTTCAAACATTTACAGATGGTGCAATCATCTTAGTCCAGACATAAAGAAGGATCCCTGGATTTTGGAGGAGGAATTAGCTCTTATTAAAGCTCATTGTATACATGGCAACAAATGGGCTGAAATAGCCAAGGTTCTATGTGGAAGGTATATTTTCCAATTAATTCTTTAGCTGTCATAAAGGAAATTAGAGTCATAATTAACATGTAACAAATTTCATCGAGTGTTGTTTTTATTTTATTATTATGCTAGTTGTGGAGTTCTGATTTTAGTATATGCATGTTGATTTCATGATTTGAGGTTGACGTCTTTCTTGCAGCTAATATTTATCTTTTATAATTTTAGCAAACCGGTGATGCAAATGAGCCTGAGTCTTCTATGGGTACAAGAGGATAATCTGGTGGTAGCAACATTTAGGGTGTTGATGATGTTTTTTAGGATGAAACTATTTTAGTGTATTATGAACTTTGAGTAAGTATGGATTAAGTTGTAATTGTTTTTATGTTAATATGTTGATTTTGAGAATCAAAAGTTCTAATGATATATATTTGAGCAGTATTTGATTAAAATTTACAAAAATTATTGTTGATGTAAAAATATAAGTATCTCAAATGATGACATACATTGTCAAGTATAGTAGGAAATTCTAATTACAAACAAAATATTGTTTTTTTATGAGATTTGAATAATGCAAGAAAAATACAATTATAAATCCACAAATTAAATAATACAAACGAAACAGGTTAAATTTTTTTTACAGTATAATCCTCAAATTGAGGAGGGTATTAACGCCCACAAAAAAATGAAAAATAGGAATTTTGGAATCAAATAGGTTTATGAAAATAAAGGAGGTTTTAAACCTCCACAAAATAATAGTCATGAATAGGAGAGGTTATAACCCTCCATTAAAAAATTTCCACAATATAAATCTGGTACCAGGGGTTATAGAAAACCTCCACAAAAAACTTGTGGGGAACCTAACTGTGGAGATTTGAAAAACCCCTGCAAATTATTTTGTGGAGGGTAAAAACCCCGCTAAACAAAATTAAAACCTCCACAATTTAATTTTTTTTTTGTAGTGTATGTCGTTACAATAATAAAATCTAATTATTTATTTTATTTGATATTTCTGTACATAAACAAACCCAATTACTAGTAGTAAAACAAATTTTCTTTTTAGAAAATTTAGGGTCTTAGAACATTTAAAAAATAATATTATAAAAATGATTTATTATTATACAATTTTTAACTTTTAAATATTATTATTGTCTTGTCTATTTAAAATTTTTATTTCATTAAATATCTATTTTTCAATTTTTCTGTGAAAGTTGTTTTTTTATCCTTTTTTTACAAACAATGATAAATTTATCAAGATCATTATACTAAAATTACTTGAATTTCAATTTTTTTATTGTGAACTATAAATAAATAAAACATTGTAATAAAGTATAAACAAGAATACTTTTATAAAAAATAATGATAATAATATTGAATAATTACAACATTATATATATATATATATATATATATATATATATATATATATAAACAGAAGCACTTACGTGTATTTATTTTTCTTTCTCACGACACTACAAAAATAATGATTTTTAGGTGGGGTTATTTTTGGCGTTTCTGGGGGTTTTAATCCCCACTAATGGTTTTACCAGGGATTTGAAATTTCCCTGAAACAACCAGCGTAGCTAACAAATTACTGGGGGTTTCTAGCAACCCCTGGAACTCGCGCAATTTATTGGGGGTTTAGAAAACCCCTGGTACTACCAGAGGTTTAGAACCCTAACTAACTCCCTGCGGTTTTGAATCCCAAGCACTGTTGGAGGTTTTAAAAAACCCCATGAATTCCTGGGGTTTTAAAACCCCCGGTAATACCAGAGTTTTGAATGCCCACCAGCATTATTGTATCACAGTCTCTTTAATTAATTTTACTGTAATGCTAAAATTGTACTGACTTTCAATCTATACATAGTTTTTAATTTTCCTTTTTCCCTCTCATCTTCTCTCTTTCTCTTTATTCTTGTATTTATTTTGAAAGGTGCATATTCTTGTATTTTGAAAGGTGTTGTAACTTCAAATATCTTTGTTGTGTGGCAAATGAATCAACCTAATCAAGATCACAATTATAACAGTTCTATTACCTTATTTTTTTCATTCAAGTGGGACGAGACAAGTATTGAATTAACAATCATAGTGCTCTTTTTCCTTAAAGGAGAGAAGAATAATATAAATGTTGGAAAGGTATGGAAACAAAGTTTAGTATCACCCCATTTTTTGTTCCTGAATGTTATTGCAAACAATTAACTATTTAAATAGGTTGATTCTTAGGATTGGTTTTTTCTTATTCTCCCTTGCTATTCTTTATGTTATTTATTTACATTTAGAGAGATCCTATACCCTCACAACACAACTTCAGGACCTTAATTGCTTAAAGATTACAAAAACTAAAATTATTTACAATCTTGATAGTTCAAAAAACATTTAATATCCATGTGAGTGATATGCAAAGAGTCCTCTTTTCTTGACATTGATGTAAACAGTTGAACCTGATGTGCTCACTGAGAGACCAATAATTTCAGCCTCGACTGGTTCACCTGGTCTTGGACCAAAGAAAACTTCTGCTTCTGGCTCAACAACTACAATCCTTCCATATTTAATCACCAATATTCTGTTATCAGCTATCAAATATACCTGCATTTACCATGCAAAAATCAACAATCAATCACCACCACCCAACCACAAACAAAAGCTTTACATAAAATAATATGTAGTATTTACCTTCTCTTCAAGGGTATAAAATACAGATAAGAATTGAAAATCCTCAACTTCAACAAACCAGGAAGAAACTATATATATATATATATATATATATA
>Ga0214542_1003154_pt1 | contig 33943 bp, 24 predicted proteins | sample CNSS1metaG_FD_160096 | JGI IMG/M metagenome (GOLD analysis project Ga0214542, IMG submission 160096) | Root nodule microbial communities from cowpea collected in UCLA plant growth center, Los Angeles, California, USA - CNSS1 | ecosystem: Host-associated > Plants > Roots > Nodule | place: USA...
ATGAACCGACTATTGATGGGGGGTTGGAGACGAAGCAATACTGGTGTGTCTGAAACAACACCTTTTGCCTTGCATAAGGCCGTGATGAGTGCTGGAAACCCGAGCTTGGTAGCATTACTCGCAATGACAAAACACTCCACATTTGTGCCAAGGAGTTCAGATGCTTGCGTAGAATGCGAACAGGAGTGCCAGAAACACCAATCACATAGGACTCGCCAGGAATGCACAATCTTGCTGCAATGGCCTCAAAGTCCTTATCTTCATTCAGAAAATCTCCATAAGGCGTGTTCCTATCAGCAGGAAAAATAGGAGTCTTCAAGAAGGTGTTCAATGCCTTGCGCTCAAACTTGATCATTTTGCCCCGGACCTTGGCTTGGCGAGGCAAGGAACCATCCGAATTGTAGGCATTGGCATAAAACTCCTTAACAAGGACCTCATCAACCTCATTGGGAAGGTTTCCCAACACTCTATGCCACTATCGTCTCTCCAGCTCCAATCTGAAATCATTAAACTCCCCCACCTTCAAGTTCACATGTCTCTCTGGTAAGATACCGACATGCATGATCTCTAGAAATCTCCTTGCATCAGCTTCAGATGTAAACTTTTGTTGATCATACTCAAACTCGACATCTTCTTCCATGGAATCAATGGGAGGAGCACGGGACGACGACCCTCGAGAAACTTTCGGCTTCTTAGAATCCCGAGATGCCTTGGGAGGAGCCATCTGCAAAATTAATATCACAGAACCAGCACAGAGATTGTTCCACAGAACAAGGTTAGAAACAACAATGCTAATATCGACAAACAAAACATAACAAAAGAAAACAGTGCTGCAGAGAGTCACTCGCTAGGCGAGCAACTCCCTGGGTGAGCAGCGACGACAGAAGCTGCTGTAGCAGACTCGCTATGCGAGTGAGCTCGCTAGGCGAGTGACGAAACCTGCAGCAACTTAACAGTATCGCAGAACGAACGCGAGCAAGCTCGCTAGGCGAACGCGTCTCAATCAAAATTGCAAACACACTACTCACACACAATACTCTATATGCAATACTCGAACAACACTAAGTTACATAAAGCTTCCTATCATGATAGAGCTTTACCTTTTCCTTGTATCTCTTGGAGTTGTCATATGCTGTCAATCTCATTTCTTCAAGTTCCTGCAACTACAACTTTCTTTTCTCTGCAGACAAAGATGAATCAAAGTTAAGAAATTTCAAGGCCCAATAAGCCTTATGCTCCATCTCCACTGGCAGATGACAAGATTTTCCATATACTAATTGGAACGGTGACAGCCCCACAGGTGTTTTCATGGTTGTCCTATATGCCCAAAGAGCATCGTCAAGCTTCACCGACCAATCCTTTTTGGATGATGCCACAGTCTTCTCAAGAATCCTCTCTATCTCTCGGTTGGACACTTCAGCTTGGCCATTGGTTTGAGGATGATAAGGAGAGGCTATTTTGTGCCTAACCTCATAATGTTTCAAAACCTTGGCTAACTGAGCATTACAAAAATGGGATCCACCATCACTTATGAGGATCCTAGGAACTCCAAACCGTGAGAAAATTTGTCTCTTCAAGAACTTGATAACTGTCTTAACATCATTCTTTTGGCAAGCAGTTGCTTCCACCCATTTGCTGACATAATCCACTACAACCAATATATACTCATTACTGTACGATGAAGGTAGGGGACCAACAAAATCAATGCCCCAACAATCAAACACCTCCACTTCCAAAATTGCTTGTAGTGGCATCTCATTTCTTCTTGAAATGCTTCCAATCCTCTAGCACTTATCACAACTCCTAGCATGAGCATGAGCATCCTTGAATAAAGTGGGCCAGTAGAAACCAGATTGGAGCACCTTGATGGTTGTCCTTTCTCCATTAAAGTGTCCACCATATGGCGAATTATGACAATGCCATAGGATACCTGCAACTTCCTCTGCAGTGACACACCGCCTCAAAAAATTGTCAGCACCAAGCTTGAACAAGAAAGGGTCATCCCAAAGGTACTATTTTGCATCATGTAAAAACTTTTTCTTCTGCTGCCATGAAAGATCTTTAGGGAGAACACCTGCAGCTTTGAAATTAGCCATATCTGCAAACCATGGCCTTTATTGAATGAGCATCAAGCTTTCATCACAAAAAGTCTCACAAATCTCCCTCTCTTTGCATGTAACTTCATCATTTACCAACCGAGAGAGATGATCTGCAATAACATTCTCACTCCCTTTCTTGTCCCTAATCTCCAAATCAAACTCCTGTAATAAGAGAACCCATCTGATCAACCGTGGCTTGGAGTCAGGCTTGGACAACAAATACTTTATGGTAGCATGGTCTGTATATATGATCACTTTGGACCCAATAAGGAAGGTCTAAACTTCTCTAATGCATAGACAATGGCCAAAAACTCCTTCTCTGTTGTGGCATAATGAAGCTGAGCACCATTCAAGACCTTGCTGGCATAATAAATAGCATGAAAAACTTTCTCTTTTCTCAGAATAACCTCACTTCTTCTCCAATCCTTCACTTTCCTATACAATAATCTCCAAGAAAACACAAAATATATCTAACCTAAAAGAAACCTAAAAACAACCTAAAGCTTCCCACAAAACACATGATTGAGTACAATTAAAAGGTCCAATAAAATAAGAATAATAAGTATTTTTCATACTTATCAAAAAGCAGTGGAATCAATCTATTTTTCTTTATCATTTTTTTTATCTTTTTATTTTTTTTTATCTTTTTCAAATTTTATTTCTTTATTCCTTGTTTCATTTGATTAACTCTTTTGCATAGTTTTTATAAGAACTAATTTGTTAAAAATCAATTTCGTGTTCGTTGGGAGACGACTTTGGGTTACTTTACCATTTCTATTTTGTTGACTACTTTCTTAACAATACTGAAGTTGGTATGGAAAAGTAATATTAATTTGATCGCGTCAACGACAGCGTTATCAGTAAACATGTAATTCTTTGTTCCTTGTAGGTATCTTAAAACTTTCTTTGTAGCTTTCCAATGCTCCAGTCCTGGATTACTTTGGTATCTACCAAGCATACCAACTGCAAAGCTAATATCTGGCCTCGTACAGGTTTGATCATACATCAAACTCCCAACAACAGATGCAATAGGGATATTTTCCATCTATTTCCGTTCCAAATCATTCTTTGGACATTGCATGATACTAAACTTGTCTCCTTTCTGTATTGGAACAGGAGATGTTGAACATTTATCCATTCTGAATCTCTCTAAAAATTTATTAATATATGCATTCTGAGACAAACCTAACAGTCCTTGTGATCTGTCACGGAATATTTCTATTCGTATCACATAATATGCATCACATATACCTTTCATTTCAAAGTTATTAGAGAGAAACCTCTTAGTCTCACTTAATAGACCAAGATCATTAGTCGCAAGCAAGATATCCTCAACATACAAAATCAGAAATATATACCGATCAACAGTGTTTTCCTTAAATCCAAAGGACATAATAGTATCATTGAACTGGAGATACCATTGCCGAGAAGCTTGCTTAAGTCCATATATTGATCTCTTAAGTTTACACACCATGTGTTCCTTTCCTTCTTCAGAAAACCCCACCGGTTGGTCCATATAGACATCCTCTTCTAGATCCTCATTCAGAAAAGCAGTTTTAACATCCATTTGATGTAACTCAAGATCATAATGAGCTACTAATGCCATGATAATTCTTAAAGAATCTTTCTTAGAAATAGGCAAAAATGTTTCCTTATAGTCAATGCCATCATTCTGAGTAAAACCTTTCGCAACAAGTTGGGTCTTGTAATGTTCAATATTGCCTAGAGAGTCACGCTTAGTCTTAAAGACCCATTTACACCCAACTCTCTTGCATCCTTCTCGCAATTCCACAAGGTCCTATACGTCATCATGTGCCATTGATTTAAACTCATCTTTCATGGCATCTAACCACTTATCAGAATTATCACCATTAATGGCTTCTGAAAAAGAAATTTGATCATTATCAATACTTAAGTCATTTTTTGACTCTTGTAGATAAACCACATAGTTATTTGAAATAGCAGACTTTCTATCTCTGTGAGATCTTCTTAATACTATTTATTGTGTTTGTTCTACTATTGGTTCATTGTTAATCTTAGGACCATTAATTTGTTGTTCTTCTTGATTGTTGTGAGTATCTACAACATGTGGAATAACAACTCTTGATAAAGAAGTACTAGCTACAGGAACTTGTACTCTAACTTCCTTAATCTCCACACTTCGTGAAGCTTCACTCCCACTGGTTTCACCATTCTCAACGAACTGAGCATTTCTAGTTTCAACAATTCTTGTACTATGGGTAGGACAATAAAATATATACCCTTTTGATTTTTCTGGATAACCAATGAAATATCCACTGAATGTTCTTTCATCCAGTTTCTTTTCTTGCGGATTGTATATTCTTACTTCTGCTTGACAACCCCAAACATGCAGGTGTCTCAAACTGGGTTTCCTACTCGTCCACAACTCAAAAGGAGTCTTTTAAACAGCTTTACTAGGAACCTTGTTCAACAAATACATGACAACCTTTAAAGCATACATTCATAATGATACAGGTAAACATGAACTACTTAACATACTCTGAACCATATCCAATAAGGTTCGATTAAACCTTTCTGATACACCATTTTGTTGTGGTGTGCCTAGCATTGTGTATTGAGCACAAATATCACGTTTCTCAAGAAACTTAGTGAATGGACCAGGATGTTGTCCACTTTCATCATATCTTCCATAATACTCACCACCTCAATCAGACCTTATGATTTTCACCTTTCTGTCTAATTGTCTTTCCACTTCATTTATATAAACTTCCAAAGCATTCACTGATTGAGATTTCTCATGCAGTAGAAAGACATGTCCATAACGCGAAAAATCATCAATAAAGGTGATGAAGTACTTTTCTTTATTGAAAGAATTTACATCAAACAGACCATATATATCGGTGTGTATGATTTCAAGAAGCTGAGTGCTTCTTGTGGCTCCTTTCTTTGTGTGTTTTGTTTGTTTGCCTTTAATACCATTCACACACATATTTAGATCAGTAAAATCCAAATCCAAAAGAATTTCATTCTTTACTAATCTTTGTATTCTTTCTTTGGAAATATGTCCCAAACGTTTATGCCACAAGTAAGCAGATCGTTCATCCACTAAATTACGTTTAGTGTCAACATTGTGATGCAAAGTCATAAGAGTTACAACATATAAATTATCCAAATTCAATTTATATAAACCATCATAAAGTGTACCAGATTCAATCATAAAAGTACGCTTAAACAAACTAAAACCACCATTCCCCAACTTAAAAGAGTATCCAGCAACATCAAGCTTAGACAAAAAACTTAAATTCCTAGTGATACTAGGTATATAAAAAGTATCCATAAGATCTAAGTGATATCCAGTGTCGAGGATTAAACTATAAGTCCCGACCACTTCCACTAGAACTTTCTCTTTATTGTCCGTGAAGACGAACTTCTCACTTGGGTTTATGGTTTGGCTTGTAAGAAATCCATGCATCACATTTGAAACATGAGTCGTACATCCAGAATCAATCCACCATGTATTATAGGAAACTTTAGTTAAGTTTGATTCAAAACATACGTAAGCATTATGCTCACCTTTCTTTTCGAACCAAGTTCACCATTCTTTTCGAACCAAGCTCACCTTTCTTTTCGAACCAAGCTCTACACTTTATGCAGTCCTTCTAGAAATGTCCTGACTTCCGCTGAAATGAAATTTGTCATTTTTCTTCTAGATTTTGGTTAACGACTCGTCAATCTTCAATGGTCTTTTACCCTTTCCATGTTTCTTAGTAACTTTCTCTCCAACAGCTCCTTGATTTTTCACATACTGAATAGAGTGGCTTCCTAAGTTCTTCAATCGGGTCTCCTCCTGAACTAGCATGTTGTGCAATTCATGCACATTCCACTTGTCTTTAATGGTGTTGTAGTTCATCGGGAACGGACGATACTCAGACGGTAATGAGTTTAGAATGAACAACACGAGAAAACCTTCATCCACTGCCATTCCTAGAGACTTAAGTCTTATTAGGATATTTGTCATCTCGATCAAATGCTCATGCATAGTACGTGAACCGTAAAACTTCATGGTGGTCAACGTACTCATTAGTGTCCTAACAAGAGATTTATCAGCAGTTTGGGGGGAGTCCTCTTCTACAAATTTCATAAATTCTTTTGCGTTATCGATTTTGGGGAGAGCTGACTTAATATTATTTGTTATGCTCATTATCATAAACATTAAACTAAGTTTGTTTGACCTTTCCCAAGCTTTGTAATGGGCTTTCTCTTCATTGCTACTAGCATCCGTGATAGCAGCCGGCTTTTCAACTTGAAAAGCTAGATCAAGATCCAACACACCTAAGTGAAATTGGATTTTTTCACTCCAGTCAGGAAAATTCAACCCATTAAAGACCGGAACAATCGTAGCATGCGAGTGTAAAGATACCAAAACAAATACTGCAATTAACACATGCCTGACATTAATGCTTTAAGTCATAAAACTAAATGTAAATATAGATTCAGACATAAACAATCATTCTACGCATACTAATGTTCTCCTTTGGAAGATCCAATAATACACAAACATAAACATAATGATGCTAATCATTATAACATTATTGATAATTAAAATATGCATCAACTGGAATCACCTACTACCTTTGGGTATATAAATAAAACTAGTGACACATACAAAATTATCTACAATCATGTTCATTAATTATGAGAACAATTAATCAACCTTTGGGCGATTCTAAAATGCCTTATAATTAATGAATTTCAATTAATCCATAAATTTAATTATTCATAATTTAGCATCCATATTATGGGTAATTGAAATAAAAACATTAATAATTTGAAATCACAAAAACTTTAATATTTTGGCCACTTTGGTGACTAACAAAAATTTATCATACTTGATTTCAAATAAATAATTACACATTTAATTGCTATAAACTTTATATAGCATCCTCATTAATTTTAATTTAACAATAACATACATAAATATTATTGCAAATTAAAATAAAATTATTAATTATTTATATAAATAAAATAATTAATATTAATTTTCTTGGTGACATAAACCAATAAAAACATTACTCTACTCTTTCACTTTGCATCACTTGAGAATGATCTTCATTCAATTTAATAATACTAAGCATTTATTCAATTTAGCAAAAGCATCCAACTCACTCACGTCCGTGCGTCAGTTTTCAAAAACACATTCACCTCCAATTGGCACATTCACAGTTCATTATGCCATTACACTTCATTCCAATATTAAAATAAAAAGTACTTTCACACGTAATGGTTTTTATACTTTCATTCAATGCCAATTAAAATAAAAAAACACGTCACAGTAAAAGCACACATACAATTCATATTAATGGTAGTAGCAATGAAGAGAACATTCATAAAGGCATTATGATTATAAACCTTCGATTAATAATTAGGGTTCGTGAAGATTGGATATAAACTTAAATTAGGGTTTATAACATTAGGGGAAAACATCATAAAGAAGAAACATCACATAATAGAAGAATCATAAATCCTACAACACAGCTCTGATACCACATATAAAACAATTAAAGATCTTTATAATTTAGGATCCTCACACGATAAAACATAATAGAGCACTAACCTTGATCCATGGGAGATCTTGTGAATATGCGTTCTTCAATTTGTAATTTTTGTGTGCTCTCTAACCATTGTTTCTCAATCTATCTCTTTGCCTTTCTTTTCTCTTCTCACACGTTCGTAATGAGTTACTGTGAAAAAAAAAACTTATGGCGAGAGACAAAACCCAATCCCTTTTATGAACCAACGTCCATCAAGTTGGTTTTTATTTTATCTTTATTTTATTTTATTATCACTTCTCATAATAATAACCAATAAGTCTTTAAATTTTATTAAATCACCATCATAATATTTCAAATGAGTCACTAATAGAATTAATTCGTCAATTAATTCTAACAAAATATAGTACTCCATTAGTGTATTTGATGTTTCCTTCCTTATAACCTTGACTTTGGTGTATCAAATCACATGTCATAGGATCCCAAGTTTTGTTTCCTTAAATTTTGTCCCTTTATATCTTTTAAGTAGGAATGTCAAAAAAAAATATCTGTAAGACCCGTGAAAATTAATTAATTAAATAATTAATTAACTAATAAATGTGGGTAGTAGGAGCCTTTATGGCATTAAATATTGTTTGATGTGATGTGGAAAAGTACTAGTTCAAATGGTTGAGAGTACTTTGATTGTGTGAGAGGACTTGGGTTCGAGTTCTATGTATGTCAATTATGTGTTGTTTGTTTTATTATTAATTTTAATAATATGTATGAGCATGGGAAGTGATAATGTAACCCTATACCTATAAGAATTGTCACAAAATGTGAATTTGGTTGGTTAGTTGGTTGTGCTTAGACTTGGTAATTGTGAGGGTAGGGTTTCGAACCTTGGTGAACCTAACTTTAACATTCTTTTTGTCAAAGATAAAATTAGTTGTGGTGAAGGGGCATCCAAGAGGGGCTGAAAAAAAAAACTGAGAGAAGAGAGGTTTTTGAATGCCAGTGATCAAAGAGGAATTCTCCAAAATCTAGACATCCAGGTTAGGGGAGCTGCACCTGTAAATTTTCTATTTTGTCATTTTGCATGATTGTGATGATGTTATGCCATGAAATTCGAGCTTCATATGAGGGGCATTGGGGGTTTGGGTGCTTGGGTACTATTTTATTGAATTTTTACCTAAATGTATGACTATGATGGATTTCTACACTAAGTATGCTACTATTGTGCAAACTTGGGTTTTAGGGGTCTGTTTTGTGTCTAAATTATGCTCATATAATTGGTACAATGTTTTTAACTGTTTTGGTATGAATTGAAGTGTGAATTGGGAATGGTCGTTGGTGTGCGCGTAAACATTGCAGAAGTCTGCATTTCTCGCTCAGGCGAGATTAGTAGAGAATTGAGTATGTTCTTGCTCGCACGTCTTGCTCAAGCCTAGTTTTCGTCTTGGGCGATAGACTATCTCGCTTAGGCGAGTGTATCTTGCTTAGGCGAGTGTGTCTCACCTAAGCGAGAACTCGTGAGTGTTAGGTGTGTTGCTTGGGCATCTCGCCCAGGCACGAAGCCTATTTTAGGCGAAGGAGTACCTCGCCCAGGCGAGAGTTCCTCGCTTAAGCGAAAAGTCGAGGAAGGTTTTTGCTGTTACGTTCACTTCGTCGCTTAGACGAGAGTTGTGGCTTCTGAGCGAAAGGATGGTCTCCCTCAGGCGAGCAAGGCTCGCCTAAGCGAGAGTGCGAGGTTTGTTTTATGCGAAGAGCTCGCTCAGGCGAGGTAAACTAGCTTAAGCAAGGTAGTCCTGGGTGCTTAAGCGAAGGCTCCAAACTTAAGCGAAGTATGAGGAATGGTGTGTCCCAAGGTAATCGTTTATGTTGTATTGGATTGGTCGGGGTTTGAATTGAGATGCGTGGTCTATAAGGCTTCTAAAGGTATCTCAAGGATGGGCTTGTTGGTGTTCTTTGAGTTGTGGCTCAGAACGTATCCCTTGAGTTGTGGCTCGGGATAGGGGTTAAGCACGTGACATTCTATGGGTTGTGGCCCGGAATGACTTCCCTTGAGTTGTGGCTCGGGAAAGCTGATGAACACAAGGAACTCTTGAGTTGTGGCTCGGGTTGGCGAGTGTCGCCGGTGTGAGTGTGCTGGTTGTGGCCAGTACGGTTGGGTCCAGATGGATTGCCCTCTTCAGTGATTTGCTGACGAGTTTAGTAGTCCTAGGACGTTACGAACTATGTTCGTATTTGGGAACTCCACCTGGCGTTACGGTGTATGATCTGTAGTATGGTTTCCCGCACGTGCTCTATCGGTTGTGGCTGATAGGTGTGGCAGCAAGACTCCTTGAGGTACTCACTAGAAGATGTAGAACACTGCTAACATGGTTGTGGCCATGTGGAAGGAAAGGAATGAGTTTCCTTCGATGCGAATTGACATCATATGGTTGTGGCCATGTGGAAGGAAAGGATGAGGTTCCTTGATGCGAATTGATATCAGCAAGGTTGTAGCCATGTGGGATGAAAGAAGAGTTTTTGTTGATGTGTTTTGTTATATGTAAATGATTAATATATTTGTGTTGATTATATTAGCTCACCCTATTTGCTTGTGTTTGGCGATGATTGTGTATGCGGTACACGTGAGCAGATGATGTGGATGCAGGTGGTTCTGGTGGAGCTTAGCCACGAAGAGGGGATAGCTTGGGATTTCTTTATGCTTTATTATTTTGGTTTTGGAAATTGTAAACATTTGAGGAATGCTCTTACATTATTTTCAGTTATTACAATTTATGGTTTTGTTTTTCTTATTGAACGATAATAAAAGTTTTAATTTTCCCGCGCTTTGGGAAATGAGGTATTATTAATTGCAGCATGTTTAAATTGTATTTCTTTATTTTATTAAAAATCTGTAATATCCGGTCGGGATGTTACAGTACCCGCGGGTATCCGCAGATAAAACCCACAACGGCTAGGAAATGAATATTGTAAATGGATATCCGCGGGTAACGGGTACGGGTATTTTTAATATCTGCATGTTAACGGGGCGGGTACGGGTATCATATCATTCGTACTTGTGGATACTCGTACCCACTATACTCAAATTTAAATTAAAAAAATAAAAAAAATGATTAAAATATTAACATATTGATTTTGAATGAGTTATTTTTTTATCAATTAGTTTTAAAAAAATCATTTCCTTGTAAACTGTCATTCAACATTATTTAAATGAGTTATTTGGACTTTGTTTAAAATTTATGAATGTTATGTATTGTATTTTATTTGAATTTATGATTAAATATGTTATTAAATATTTTTTTCTTTTTTTGTAAATATCTGCAGGTACTCGTGAATATTAAAAAATTATGCAGGTACCCGCATAACGGATATTGATAGATATAAGTATGAATAGGATACGGGGTGGATATTTATCCGGCGGGTAGGGTACGAGGGAGTTACTATCTGTAACCTACCCGCCCCGGTGACATCCCTACTCTCAAGACTAATGATGACTCTCAATGTTATTAGTAGGTATTGGATATATCTTCATACCTATTTTGTCCCTTTCATATGTTTACTGTATTATTAATCTCACTTTGAATCTCGTCTTTGGTGGTCAATTATGTAACTCTAATTACTCAATTTTATCTTCTTTCACTAATTATTATGTGTAGGATCCTCAATCTGATTGGGACAATCGTAGACATGAAGGATTTTATATGTTTGATATGTTGAAGGTTCTAGCTATTGTAGCCTCCAATGTTAATGTATCATCTTTTCATTTGAATTCTAGATCATCTAGATTTTTATTTATAGCATCTTCGTCTAGGACATTTCTTCCTAAGCTAAACTACTTAGTCTCCCCTAGAGTTTTAAGAAAGTTACAAACAAGTGATATCTTTTTATTCTTGTTAACATTTCCAAATTTGCTGCTTCATCTCTTACAAAGAGTGTTTCTACCTCTCATGCACCCTTTGCTTAGGTGGATCCCATTATTATGTTTCATTTATTTATTAACATACTCATTATTATTAGGTTTATCATCGTTCTGAGTTTTTTTTATGTATGTCTTATGTTTTGTATTATGCTTAAAACTAAACAAAATATTGTTATTAAATGTTTCAATGTAATTTAGATTGAGTACACTTTTAATAAAGTTTATAAATTACATACCATTGATGGTACTCTTCATTATGCTTCTTTTACTAATACTCCTCAACGGAATGAAGTTACTGAAAGAAAACAAAGTCACGTTATTTAAACCACTCATTCTATTTTATTGTATGTTTCAATTCCCAGTGAATTTTGTGGTGAAGCTAATATAGTGTTGTCCATGTTATTAATTGAATTCCATTTTCTTTTATCTCAAGTGTGTCTCCCTTTTAAAATTTGTATGGTAATGTTCGTGTTCCTCCAAATTTTTTGGTTTTACTTGTTTCATTCTATGCTCACATGTAGACATTTTAAATTATCCTCTTATTTCGCAGTATGTGTTCTTCTTGGTTGTGGGGATGGTCAAAAAGGTCATCACAGCTTTGATCAACCACCAAATCTATGTTTCTCGGCATGTTGTTTTCCTTAATTACGTTCCATTTTATTCACTTTTTTTCACTCCCACACGCCTACAAGGTTTGATCTCATTTCTATTGATTTTTTTTTCTTCAAAAATGTCTATGATTTTGTAAATAATCTTAAAATTGAGAATTGTAGGGATGTTATTGGCACTACTACACCTCCTTGTTATCTTCCACATGTTCATAAGTCCACCCTGATTACCATATCTTTCTTATTCATCTTCCTTTGATTTCTTCTTAACCACAAAGTTTGCCTAAGTCTTCTTCCTATCAAGAAGTTGTCCTTGATCCACTTTGGCAATAGGCTATGGAAAAGGATTTTTTTTCTTTATATAAGTCAGGATTTTTTTTTTCTTTATGTAAAATGGTATTATTCTCAATTTCTTATCTTTCAAATTTTAAATCATTGGTGTCAGTCTTCATTCTTAATATTTTCATTCTAATTTTAAACTAACTATCATGTTGAACCAAAATATTTAATAAAAATATGAATTTTAATAAAAGTAATATCAGTATAACATTTATATGAAAACTAAATTTGATCTTAATTTGGAAAGAGAGCAAATTACTCCATTTAAAAAAAATAGACTAAATTGAACAAAAATAATAAATATAAGAACTAAATTGAATATAAAACGCTGACCTTGAAACCTAACACGCTGTTGCGTTGACACACAGAAATTTTCTTAAAAGTTAAAAATAAAATAAAAATATCATGAAGTGACAGGTGACAATATTCATTATCGTTAATTATTTATACGGCGTTAACAAAAATTGATCAAATGGAACAAAATTGACGAAAATTTAGATATGATTAAACAACAAAAAGAAAATATTAATTAACACAACGGAAAGAAAATAGGGACCAAATTTGTGTTTTAACCTAACTTTTATATGAAAATTATATAGATATTATTATTAAATTAATAATTTTATTAAATATTTTTAACAATATTAAGTTTAGTTAAATTCATATGTTATATTAAAATTTATTTAATTTTTTTTAAATTTTAAATATATTTATTTTAAATTGTTATAAAATTGTTTTAAAATTATTTTAATTTATAAAATTATTGTTTTTAAACCATTAGAAATTATTGATATATAATGTAATACAGATGTTTGAAATATAAATTTATAAATCTATATAAATTTATATACAATTATTGTAAGTCCCTTTTTCTGTTCTTAAGTGTATGAGCCTGGCCTTTTCGTAAACCCAAGGTCAGCCCACCAGGGGACCCCAATACTCTGTCCAACCCCCTCACAATCTCACTTTACTCTTTTTTAGAAAAATTGTTTCTCTCCTCTCTCTCTCTCTACGAAAGCAGAAGCTCTGCTAGGGCATAGAGAACTTTCCACCCTCGAGCTAGCTCAGCTTGTTCTACTACCAAGTAAGTTACTCCTCGGATCTGTTGTAGCCTTTCTTTCCCCTTTTTCCAGTTAAGTGCTATTGTTGCATTTAGGGTTCATCCTCTTACTCTCGTTTGGGTCCTGGGGTTTCTGTTTCAGCTCACCATCCTAGTTCGTGGAGCTGTTGTGCCTAAGTTGCGCTCTTTGAGTTGCTGCTCCTTTTTTTGTGTCTAACAAGGTAAGGGAAGCTAGGTTTTAACTGTTTAAAATATTTCTCCTTATTTTTGGTTTGTTGAATGCTTTTGGATGTTGAATGATATTGTGGATGGTATGAAAACTGGCTTGCTTGCATTTTTGTATGTTCTTTTGAGTGGTGTTTCTACTGCATGCGCGTAACAATGGCGAGTGTTGTTATTCTCGCCTAAGTGAGTTTGTAACATCCCTAAAAGATATTACTTAATTAAATATTTTAAGATATAAAAAGAAGCTTGAACGTCGCAGCTTTATTAATTCCCGCCTCGCCGCGGGAATAAAACAAAATTTAAGGTTCCATGCGACAATCATTTAATAAATAAAAATAATTCCGAAAATTATTACAAGTTCCAAATAAAACTTTAAAACATAGTAAATCCCTAGCTCTAATTCCCAGCTAGTCCCTCTCTCCTTCTCGAGTGTTAGCAGCATCACCTATATCATCAACTGCTCCCGTGTAAAATTACGCGATCATCGCCAAGCACAAACAGAAAGGGGGGCTCAATAATATATATATATATATATATATATATATATATATATATATATATATATATATATATAAAACACATAAATTAAATAATAGAAAACACCCAATCTTATTATCATATTTACATCTTAGTTACATTCTCAACACTCCCCAAGGCTTTTCAACTACTAACATACAACAAGGTTAGTCATGGACTCAGGATTTCTGATGCTCACACGAACCTGCCCGCTCGTGGTCCTGCCTCTACGAACCTTCCCGCTTGTAGTCATACTCTACGGACCTACCTGCACGTAGTCCAACACATGTGATCCTCAAGCTACATACCTCCCCGCACGCAGCATCTCTCAACTGTGAGCACGGAACATACGAACCTACCTCGCTCGTATCCCCACAGGAGAGTAATCGAGTATGAACCTTCCCGCTCATACCATCACATGTTATCCACCATCCATGAACCTACCCGCTCATGGCACAACATCTCCTGATCCATGTTTCATCAAAGTGTACAAACAATACACATAAACTGCACTAAACTCGCTTGGGCTAGAAGCAAACAAGGTTCACATGCGAAGGCGAGCTTAGGCGAGCTCATCTCGCCTGAGCGAGATCCCCCTTCGTTCAACACAACATCACTCGCCTAGGCGGCGAGACATCAGAACACACATGCATCCACCCCGACTTCTCGCTTAGGCGAGTACCTCTCGCCTAAGCGAGGTACTCTATCGCTCAAAACATGGGCTCCTCGCCTGAGCGAGACCCTCAAGCACAACCTCACGTTTTCACGAATCCTCGCCTAGGCGAGCTGCTCTCGCTTGGGCGAGATGTGCAGACACAACCCAAAATCTCTTTTCTGCTATTCTCGCCTAGGCAACCTTAGTTAGCTCGAGCGAGAATAGAGGACTTATTCTCTGTCACACACACAAAGAAACCAAACCAATTGCCAAAACTCGCACTCTATTATGCTAAGTAATTCATCACTGAATGCAAACATCAAGAGCACGAATTATACACCAAATTGATCCCCAATCAAGCGAAATTGAACCACAATCCATGAACAGTACCACAAAAACCCATAATTTCCATACAATCTCATAAGAGTTTAATCACATTACAGTAAAACAATCCAATACCCCAATTCACAACATAATCATCAACAAATTCACATGGCAGAGTTACACAAATCAGTGCACATTACAGAATACACCAAGTTTCTCAACAAACATATAAATGCATGGAAAGGAGCTCCCCTAACCTTAGAATTCTTACTTCAATTGGTTGTCTAACCTTGGCTTTGTGATACCTGTTGCCCTCCTAATCAATTACAGCTTTGCTCTCAAACCCCAAATTCACTTTTCTACTCAAATTCGTGCTCCTTTCTCACTCTAATTTTTCAGACTTCCAAAACCCTTCTAATTGCCTAACTCTCCCTTTTTATATGGCTCCTAATTGTGGTAAAAAGAAATAAAACGAAAATTGGCTTTTTAATGTCTATTATTACCTTTCATAAGCCATTATGGATTGTTTTTCCAACTCCCTTAGCTGCCCATTACCTCTAGGGCTTTCCCACCCTTTCACATTCAGACCACAAGTATTATAGCAAACATAAAGAGATTAATTTGTTCTCATCAAGGTTTAAACCCACAACCCATCAATTACCAAGTCAATTGCACAACCAATTCACATTAGTGATAATTCCTAAAATTTTAGGATTATCTTATCACGTCTAGCATTCAAGTATACTAACAAAATAATGTATAAATTAAAATAACACACAAAGGCATACATAGGACTCGAACCCAAGTCCTCTCACCACAACCAAAGTACTCTCAAACACTTAAGCTAGTACTTTTCCACGTCACAACAATTAACACTAAGTGCCATAAAGGCTTCCCCTACCCGTATTTATTAAATAATTATTAATTTAATTATTTAAATTTCACGGGTCTTACAGAGCTCGTCTCGCATAGGCGAGAGTACCTGAGACTCGCCCAGGTTCTGCTCGAGCATCCCGCTTAGGCGGAGGGCTCTTATTTTGAGCGACGCATTGTCTCGCTCAAGCGAGAGTGACTCGCCCCAGCGAGTTCTCGAGGAGATCTGGTGTTCTTTGCTCGCGTTCTCGTCCAGGCGAGGGATCTGCGTTTTGGGTGAAGGGCGGTCTCACCCAAGCGAGATGGGTCCGCTTAGGCGAGGACTCGCAGAGTGACTGTGCTTCTGTTTCAAGTCCCGCTTAGGCGAGAATGCCTAGCTTAGGAGAGATCATTGATGTCGCCTGGGTGAAGGAGTTTAGCCTAAGCGAGAACAGTGTGAAATCTCATTTTATTCCCTATTACTGTTGTGGTTGTATATTATTGTGAGTATGCATGAGTTATTGGATTGGTATGAAATGGAAGTGGCATGATTGGATTAATGTATGGCTTGGAACTATTGGATGGTGGAAATGTGGCATGAGAATTGGATGGGTGAAATAAAGGTGGTGGTTATGGTATGAGAGACATGAAATTTGTATGTGATAGGCGTAATTCCATAAGTCTCGTGGGGAGATCTCATGATGGTTTGTAGTGTATATAATTGAGATAAGGATTCAAGTAAGGACCGCATCTCAAAACTCTAAAGGGTCAGTGAGTCTCATGTAGAGCAAACCGATCCAAGTGGTGAGAGTAGCGGGAGGCCATAGTCTTTGGCAGGATAATGGCCTTAGACGCTTAAAGGTTAACCTTGTGTATGGTAGGGTAAAACCCATTGGCAATGGCTCTGCAGAGCAGTAGAGGCCACCACAAGTGCAAACGTCCAGTGAATCCGATCTTATTATATTTATCCGGATAATTAAGTCATAGTGTCCTGTTTGTTTGCTATAACATGATTTGTACCTTCTTTGTTGCATGTTTGGGATTGTTTTAAGTTCTTGCCTGCTGTAATATGTTAAAGTTATTTTACACTAGCTTACCCTTTCATTTTTGTGTATGTTCTGGTTTTGTTTTCTCTTTTGCGATGATCACCTTTTGGTGGGAGCAGATGGGAGAAACACTGAAGATAGATATGGTGGTGGCAGCGGCGCTGTTTAGTGGGGATCGAGTAATGGCTCTTAAGAGTAGTTTTAAGGCCTTGGTGCCTTTGTATTTCCTTTTCCTAGGAGTAGCTCCTTTGCTAAACTGTTGAAACTTTTTGGATTATGTTTTGTGTATGGCATTGCGGTATGCCTAAGTTTTCATTCCTGTACACTCTTGGATGACTATAACAGTTGGTTTCTTATGTATGTTGTTCATCTGTTTGCTCTCCATTATTATAACTATGTGATGTTTTAATTTAGTAGATTTTGCTCTATTTAAATGGGATGTCACAATTATTTGAAATATAAATTCAAATAAAAAAATATTAAAGTTTGATTTAATGAAACATCAATTAAAATAAATTTAAAATTTTAAAAAAAAATTAAATAAAGTTCAATATAAAATATAAATTTAAATAAACTTAATCTTATTAAAAATATAATAAAATTTTCAATTTTAATAAAATTATCTTCAAAACATGTATATAAAAATTAAATTTAGTCATAATTTGGAGATGGACGAAATTGTTCAATTTAAAAAAATTGTCTGAATTGAATAAAAAAACAAATAGAGACATCAGAATGACTTGACACATGTTACGATGCTGACTCAACACGTGACAAAAGAATGTTAAAAATAAATAAAAAAGATTAAAAAATTATTTTAAAAAAATTTTAAAAATTAAAATATAATTTCAAATTTTCGAATAAATACGAAGATCAACAAAGTATTTTAACTTATAAAATTTCTTTCCTGATTTGATGAAAAACTATGTATTTTAATGACATTTAATACTTGATAATATGATATTTTATTTACTGTGACTTTTATTTTTTTAAATATATATATATATATAATTAATATTTGAAATAGTAAAATATTTTTTTATCTCAATTTTTGTCTTGTTTCTTTAAATCAGTCCTAATTTTATTTTTGTGCTTAAATATATGCCAATTTTTGTCAATTTTTTTTAATTTGGTCATTTTTTGCTAACACCAATTAAATCTTTAACCGTCATGAACATTGACTATCACGTGTCACTTCATGATTTTTTTATTGTTTTATTTTTTTTATTTTTTTTTATTTTTAAAATTTTTCTTTTACATGTCAACATGTCAAACCAACAATGTGTCACGCAAAGTCAATGTATTTAATCCTTATATTCGTTATTTTTGTTTAATTTTGTGCCAATTTTTTTTAACACGAACCAATTTTGTTCATTTTCAAATTGAGACCAAATTTAATTTTTATATTAAAATTCACATTTTTATGAAATATTTTTATTAAATATATTAAAATTCACATCATTATAACTTTTATATACAAAATAAATTTGGTCCTAATTTTGAGAGTGACCAAATTATTCAATTTTAAAAAAAAATTGGGACTAAATTGAACAAAAATAACAAATATAAGAATTAAATTGAATATAAAACATTGACTGTGACACGTGACACGATGTTTGGTTGACACGTGAACATTAAAAAAATTTAAAAATCAAATAAATAAATCAAAAATTAAAAAATTACGAAATGACCTGTGATAGTCACTATTCATTGACCATTAATAATTTAAATGATGTTAGCAAAAAATGACCAAATTAAACAAAATTGACGAAAATTGAAACAAAAATAAAATTAGGAGACTAATTTGATAAAACTTGACAAAAATTTAAAAAAAAAAGTATTTTAACCTTTTTTAAAATAAGATAATCAAATCCCTACTCATGTTATCATCCCTTAAGCTAAATAGTTTCATGGTTGCTAAGTTAGTCTAATTGTGTTCGCTTCTTTCTTATACAAATCCTTTATATTGTGAGAACAAAAGTTCTATTCAAATTAGTCATATTTCAGACTTTCATAAGCATACAAAACATCTTTAAATTGTTTGTCATTCCACTCGCTATCATCTTTAATATGTATTCGTTGCATTATTTTCCATCTTTTCAGCTATACTTATTTATAAAATCTGACTGTATTAAGAGTTTTTTATTTTTTGGCTAATGAATTTTCAGTGATCTGGATTAGTACACCATAAATTTAAGAAAATATTAGACAATTATATATATATATATATATATATAGAAAGTATATTTTAATCTTTATACTCATATCTTATTTATATTTTTATATTTTTGTTATGTCTTTACATTAAGTTAATATTTTTTTTTGAGTCTTCATTCTTTGTTTCATAAATTATTATGAGACAGAAGGACCTACAAAATTCATATCTAAAATATATTTATATTATTTTTATTTGGTTTCATTTTTTTTAATAATTATGTTCTCTTAACTATTTTTTAGGGGGAAAGTTTTAAAATTTTGAAAAATGTGTAGATTTTCATGGTTTTGCAACTAAACAGAGGATATTATTGCTTATATTGAGTTTTATGTGGCTATTATTCTTTCTTTTTATCTCGTTCCATCTTTTCTTTACGTATTGTTATTTTTCTATTATCTCTAGTGTTTTTCCCTATAATTTATTATGGGAAAGAAAGTTTAAAAAATATTATTTTCTTAAAATGGTGCAGATCTTGAAAATTATCTGACAAACACTCATCTTCATGATAGAGATTTTTGTGTGTGGGGAAGATAAAACATTTAAGTTTAATAATAAAATGGAATCGCTTTATCATGATGATGACCCATAACCTATCTAGAAGCCTTGAGGCAACAGGTAGCACCTAGAACTATGGACAGAAGTGTCTGCTGGGGAATCAACCACATTCCTAAACTGTTTTTATCATTACAAAGCTTCAATTTTATTATTTTTATATTCAGTGTGTTGGAGTCAAACAAATAGGTGGTTATTATCATTTAATTATAATAGCTGGTGAAAATGTTCACCCACCATATACATCTTTATAGCAATTTATAATTAATATTATTTTTCATTTGAATTATCTTTGTTTCCAAGTTTTTTCTTCAATCAGTTCTTTGCGTGATTAGTTCATTTGTTTTAAATTGATCAATTTCACATAATATTTTCATTATTAAAAATATTTTTTCAGTGGTTTCTGAGATTATTCATACCACAATAGATTGATAATTTTTTATTAACATTAACCAATTTGAAAACCAATTTGAAAACCAATTTTTCATAATAAAATTACTGAATAACTTTCAAGGGTTGATGTAATTAGAGCTGTCAAAACAGGTAACCCGACCCAACTCTATTCGATCCACCATGGGTTGATGATTTAATGAGTCAACCCAATTCGGCTCACATTTTAGCAAGCCAAAAAAATTCGAACCCGGCACGATCCATCACTGGTTGACGGGTTGACGGGTTAAACGGGTTGGCTCACGAGTTCACTTAATTAAATTTTTTTTTTCAGTCAAAACTAAATTGTAATTCTAATTAAAATCTAAATAAACTTTAATACAATCCAAATACAAACCAAAATAAAAAAAAATACAAATTATTTATATGTTGGATAAAAAAATAACCTAACATGACTCAAATGTAAATTAATAAAAAAAATAAAAACACTTGTGTGACCTTTTTATCTGCGGGTTGGTGAGCCAACCCGACTCACCACGGGTTCAACCCGGATAAGTCGGGTCAAAAATCAACCCATATTGAAATTTATAAAAAAAATTTAACCCAACCCAACTCAAACCCGTTGTGTGCCGGGTTAGCTCGCGAATTCTAACCCATTTTGACAACTCTCTATATGTAATGTAATGAACTTTTATAATTTGGACAAATAAGAACAAAGGAGAGAATAAGCTATAACTGTTAGCTTATTTTAAAAAGTGCTTTAGGAAGTAATTTCTTTTATTTATTAACTCTTGTATTTTAATAATTTTTTTTTACTTTTAATTTCTTTTTACTTATTATTATTTATTTTAATTTTATATTTAAGAATTATTCTTTTAATGTTTTTTGTATTTCAAATTTTAAAAAAATATTTAATATTATAAATTAAAGTAACTAATACGTTATTGCATAATATTATGTGAAAGTGTATGGTAATGAATGTCCTAATTTTTGAACAAGTGACGACGAAAAAGGGGCGAAGGTTCCGGAGATCTTATTCTGAGTTGAAAATGATGCATGCACTGTAGAACAGTTTTATTTTGTACACTAATTGCATGAATAATGGTTTAAAAAGTGCATGAAGACCTAATCAAGATAACTATACATTTGCAATTAATAAGGTAGGAAAATCGTGAAAAAGGTTAGGAAATCTCACTTGGCAAATAGCTACTTCATATCAGTGCTTTCACCACAATTTCTTCATACATTTTTATAACCTGCATTGTTACATCCATATCTCATCATTCCTTTGTTACTTTATTTTTTATGTTTTGTTCTTGTGGTTGGAAAGGAACAGGAAACACATGACATGCTTTAGAAGTGGGTTTGTTTAATTTGAGTTTATTGGCAGTTGTCACATTCTACTATAACCCACCAACGCACACCTGTGGCTGGAGTAAATAGAAAGGGATTTGATTCAGATCACCACAAATCCACGCACCACCAAATGCAATCTCAGTTGAACACTGGTCCAAATAATACTACTTCCACCTAAAATATAATATATATTTCGAGCTAATTAAAACTTGCATTTCACATCATTTTTTCTGTCTTTGCTCACATCAATCCATTTTAAAATAATCTAATATTTTAGGTATACATTCCTGGTAATAGTTATCTGTTTTGATCATTTCCATTTATGATATTAACTTTTACTTACTATTACATAAATACTTCTGAAATGGTGTAAACATCTTCATTTAAGTAACTAATATGTGAACACAAATAATTTGATTTCCAAATAAATATATAAATGGAAACATATTCTGTCTTTTTTTTAAGTCCTTATAAAATGAGAAAAAAACAAATTTCCTGACAATTACTTTTTTGTAACTTATAAAAATAAATGGTAATGGGTATAAAAGATGGTGAGGAAAATTAAAGAGAAAAAAATCAACTAAAAAGAGACAAAGGTAAGAAAGTTGAAGAAAAAATTACATCGTAAGACAATTCACTGTGATAAAAAATAAGATTCTTTTTTGTTTTACCTAGTACCTCCTTTTACTGGTTAAACATAAATTACATTTAACATTTCAAAAAATAAAACATTTATATCTCTTTCATCTATGATGTCTTAATTTGACAAATAGTCCATGGATCAACCATAACCTACTTCTTGCTAAACTCACTATGAGGGGACTCCCAAATGAAGGGCTAAAAAAAGTCTCAGTTCCAAAGTTCCCTCTCAAGTGGGTTGGGACCAGGACCAAAGTGGGTTTGGTCCACTAAAATATTTTAACTAACTCTTAAAAATAATATTTTGAGCTTGAATAAAAATGGAGTCAAGTCGTCTCAGACTAACCCAGATCAAAGGTCGAGACTAGACAACATGGCCAAGCCAGACCAAAGACCAAGACGGGTAAGCTCGAGCCGAAGGCTGAAATGGACCATCTCAGGCCAATGGTTGAGACAAGCAGAAATAATTTGGATAAACAACTGATAAAGGCTAGGTTGGAGTGACGGCCGAGACGGGTCGGCTTGGCTGACAGCTAACATATCTCCTCCAATACTTTCAAGCACCTTTTACCTTGCTTGCAATATTGTAATGTGACAATCAATCCACAATCCAGATTACTTCCAACCAAGTCTATCACAAACGAATCGAGCATATAGAAATCAATCGTCACCTCATTTGGAAAAGATCAATTGTGGTCTAGTCAAGCTCTTCCCTATCTTCTACTCCTTCCAAGCTACATACATATTTACCAAGCCCCTACCCATGCTCACCTTCAAGCACCACCTTTCCAAGCTGGGAATGAAGGATATTTATTCTCAGCTTGAGCAGGACTGATAAACTCCCCTTTTTATATGTTGTTGAACAATGTTGGATCGCTTAGCACACCCCTCTTCGCTTAACGATCTTCAAGTGTTTGATCTTTTGTTTTTGAGAACTTTCCTTCTTTGTCAAAGCCAACCAGTTAGGTTGTTCTTTTGCTTCGATCTTTTATAATATATATAGTTTCCTCTTTTTCTCTTTTCAATTTTTGTAACACAATATTGTAGCTTTCCTTTCTCTTGCAATTAGGGCTGGACAAAGTTAATTGAATAGTACCAAACTATCAATTAACTATACTAAATTAAAATAAATTTACTAAACTATTTTAAAGTGAAAATTAAACTGAACTATATTACAGATCAATTTTAAAAAACTGAACATAATGAAATTGCAGTTCGGTTAACTACATATAACCGAAACTACTTTTTTCCAATTGAAAAGAAATATGGGTGGTCAGTGAAATGTATATGACGTCGTCTTCTTTTTCTCTCCAACCAATACACGCCTAAACAAGATAAGCATCAAGTTTTCAATTCCATCAACCATATTCCATTTTTTTCATTTTTTGGTAAATATTTTTGAATTCCATCGATTAAAAAAAATAATGGATGATTAGAGAAATATATCATTGTATTTCATTCTTAATATTTTTCATTTTTTTTATAAGTATTTCTCTCACTATTGGTAAACACGGGTAATTATAATTTTAGAAAATACAAACATAAAAAATAGCAAAAAAATTAACATTATTTGTATAAAAAAAATATTATTATTAATTTCTTTTTTATTTCATGGAGTTTTCTATTATTATCTTCACAACGATATCGAAACCAAAGTCATACTTGTAATCAACAACTTGTATTGATTTGTTCAAAAGGTAAAATAAGGAAAATAGTCGTATAAATGAAATAATTAAAAGTGTGATTTTTTTAAGATAACCTTTCAAGATAAAATGGAACTTTCAAGTGTTATCAATTTTGATGATTGAAGATGTGTTAATAAGTTGTATTTTATAATGCAACTTACATTTGAAGATGTATTAATTTTTATGTTTTCTTAGTTTTTTTTTTTTGTATTTGAAGATGTATTCTTGAGTAGAGACAAAATTTTCCTATCTACTTAGTGTTATGTCTTTATTTTTTTTTAGTTTGTAAGAAACATATATTATGAATGAAGTGGGTAAGTACTACCTTTTCTAGTTTTTTAATTGAATGCAATATTTAGTATAATAATTTAGTTAAGAAATTCAAAAACAATTCACAACCAGTTCGGTTAAAAAATAGTGTAGTTCAATTCAAAATTAGTACAGTTTAATTCTAGTGTAGTTCAATTTAAAAACAATACAGTTCGATTAAAAAATAGTGCAATCCGGTTCAAAAATAGAGAAGTTTGGTTCAAAATTAGTGCACTTCGGTTCAAAAATAGTACAGTTTGGTTAAAAAATAGAGTAGTTTGGTTCAAAATTAGTGCAATTTGATTTTAAAATGGTGCAATTCAGTTCAAAAATAGTGCAGTTCAGTCTAAAAATAATGCAGTTCAAAAAACAATTCAGTTTATAACAATTCAATTCAGTTTGTATTACAGTGCAATACAGTTAAGTGCGGTACAATTCAGTTTAGTTTGTTAGAAATAAAAAGAGTTCAGTTCAGTTTGTCTTAACTGTTTTTTCAGTTCAATTTGTGTGAATTATATTTTAATTCAGTACAATTTTAAATAGTGCAGTGTAATTCGGATAGTTTTGCTCGATCGTACTTGTAGTACAATTTTATTCTTTCCTTTTCTCTGCCTTGATCACAAAAGTCTGTTAAAAAACAAATTACATGAATTATAATAATCGTCTCAGAACTATCCGTGTTATATATATTGTGTTTACTCGACCCATATTTTGTAATAGTTATCTTAAGCTAATTTCTTTTTCGATTCCTTCTATTATGTTTGTAACATCTTTGTTGATGTTGTTTTTCTTGTCACATCAATTGTTTCCTCGATTATTCTTTACTAACTTGAACTTTTGTATTAGTCTTCATTATGATTCCATTTCTTGATTTCCCGAGTCTCGATTTTCTTCTAAGCTTATTCTCCATTTATTTTACTTCTTTATCATTTCCTTTGATGTTTTAACCTCAATATGTCATCACCTTGATATTCTTCCTCCGACAATAATATATATTAATTATAGATAGTTTGTTAGATATTTTTTAATTTAAAATCTTACTCACTATTGGATGAACTAAATAAATTCAATATTAAAATGTGTAATTTAAATATTATATAGATGCAAGTTTAAAGAATAATATGTACATTAATTTTTCTATTTATTTAGGGGATATTATTGATCTAAAAGTTATTATATATATACATATATGATGTAGAAAGTGATGAATTTAAAGTAGAGGCTAGTAACACCTAATTGAATTCCAAATCCAAACGCTTTACTTCAATATAAGGCAGAGAGGGGTTGAAAGCAGGGGCAATCCGAAAGTAATGAACAAAAGTAGAAGTCATAGTGAATCCAATACAACAACAATAAGAATAGAGGGAAACATGGCATGCTTGAATCTCTTTACGAATTCTTGGGACCTTTTGTTCTGAACCACCTTGAGTTACATGTTCCTATTTTATTGTCATTTGTCACGTTGTACTAAACTATAACCCACCACCACACTTATGGGGATATGATCGAGATCACCACAAAGCCACGCACCACCAACACAAGAGTGCAATTTCAGTTGAACACTGGTCCTAACAATGCTCTTTCGACTTTCACAACAGACCATCAGTTGCTATTCTGTTGTAACCTCTAACCATCATCTTTCATTTACGCTAACATGTGTAAAATAATTTATTATGGTCCTAATTTTTTCCATACTTATTTTCCACATTATGTACAAATCTTTTTGGGTTTCACTTCTTTTTAAAAAAAATATTTATATTTATTTCTATTCTTCTATTTTCACTTTTTTGTCTCTCTTCTGTCAAAGTTAAACTTACCTCAAATCGATTTGATGACTGAGTTTTAAAAAAATAATAATATTTTGACTCATTATTTTAATCTATTTTCTAAATTTATTATTTTAATCATTCTTTAATTATTTATTTTAATATTATGTGTGAAACCCCATTTTGTCTCTCTTTTCTCTACCACTTCCCACTCACTGAAAAACACTCCACAGACCCAACTCTCCTTCACTCTGCACTGGTCCCTCCTTTTCTCTCAACCAGAGTTCAACCTTCATACTGACCCATCCTTCTTCTTAATTTTCAGCAGACAAATCAGAAGGGCCCGTTGATACCTCCCTCCTAGCTAAACCTCCATTCTCTCAAAGTAAGTAAAAAGTCATTCTCATTTCTCATCAATTCCGAATTTTGGAAGTTAATTTCAAGCCAGACAGAATTAGGGCCCTATCCTTACTGTATGAACCTTCATTTCAGTCCCTTAGGTTGTGAATTGGAGTGCCTCACTATGAGAAGCCATAATAGTGGATTGGTGATCAATTAAGGTAAGGGAAGCTAACCTATCATCCTATTTTGCGAACAGATCATTAATATAAGTTAGAATTGCATGAATTGGATGTTGATTGATGAGTGTGAACAATTGTATGTGGTGGAATTCGTTTTAGGTATGAACTGTGTGGCTTGCATGTTGAAACAGCTCGAAATTCTGATGATCTCGCCCAAGCGAGTTGTTTCCGCCTGAGCGAAAATGACAAAAAACCACCCCTGATGCTGCGTGAGGTCTCGCCTAGGCGAGCTGATGTCGCCTGAGCGAGAGTCAAATCTCGTCTAGGCGAAACAGCCTAGCCTGAGCGAGAGTTCGCTCAGATTTTGGGGTAGCTCCCTGTTTGGGGTCTCGCCCAGGCGAGAGCGACTCGCCTAAGCGAGACTACTTTCTAGCCCAAGCGAGATCCCCTAGCTTGGGCGAGTTTCAATGCAGAGTTGGATATTTCCATGTTTTTAATGAAATGAATCTGTGCTAGTGAATCGATATTGACAATTGGCTATTATGCATGTGAACTTTATGATTAATAGTCTGTTTGATTATAATTTGTGGAAATTTAGTTAATTGAAATTCCAATAAGATGGTTTTAGTAAATGTAAGGGCATGAGGACTCATATTGGTGGCATCCTGACGCTCCTAGTAACCATTGAGACTCAAGTAGAGTATGATGGGTTATGTCGGGAGGAGTAGCAGGAGGTCCTGGTCTATGAACTCGATCCGTCATAGAGGTGATGGGATTTACCTTGAGAGTGGTTGGGTGAATACCCCTTGTGCCTAAAACTCTGCAGAGTTTGGGAACCATCTCGAGTGCAAGCCACCGAGAGCTCCAATGCCACTTACATAATCCGGATATCGAGTCTAGAAGGGTGTGTGGTGTTATGGTTGAGATTGATGGGATGATTTAGATTCTTTGTGTGATAAATTCTGTTTTCGGCCTAAATATGATAATTGCATGATTTGTCTTGATTCAAGTTAGCTTACCCTCCTTGTATGTTTGTGTGCTTCTTGTGTCTTCTATTTATGCAATGATCGTCCTTATCGAATGGCGTGAGCAGATACAGGTACAAGTGAGGATACACCCCTCCGGGGCAGGAGATGAGTACATTAGACGTTCCTCTAGTGGTTGTAATCTTTTGTTAGGCTTAACAGGCCAGATGTTTTGTAATCCCTTTAGAAATGTAAGGACTGTATGTATTGATTCAGGGTATGTATGGTTATTTTGAGGATGACTGTATTATACATCTTACTGACCTACGCCATCATCTGCTTCTGAATTATTGAAATTTAAATGTTTTGTTTAATAGTATAAAAACTATGAAAACGGAATGTTACAATTTTGGTATCAAAGCAGTGATTCCTTTAGGACCTGTAGGTGTGAGCTTACTTAGTTTCTGTTGTGTGTTACTCGTAATGTGTTTAGCATAAGTTGTAGTACCTGTTGACTAATAGGATGGTCCTTCCTTGTGTGATCAGAGTTATGGCACCTAGACCTCTTCCACCTCCTGTTCCAAATCCAGATAACCCTCATTTGGTGGGAGCAATTGAGGCAATGATTGCAGCCATGCAGCAACAGAATGCTAACATGGTGAATCAACAGAACCTAGCCCTGCAGCAAATGGAGTCTGCAAGACTAGCAGTAGAGGCAACTCAGCAGAGGCACTTGGAAGCCCTGCATCAGATAGGGGAAAACCGTGCAGCCGCAGGTTCTTCCCAAGCTTCACTACCGCGAGTGCAAGAGTGGAGTTTGGAGGATTTCCTACAACACCATCCATCCCGTTTTAATGGCAAAGTTAGCCCGGATGGGGCTGATCAGTGGCTGCGGGACATGGAACGAATCTTTGATGCTAAGAGATGTCCTGCGGAGAACAGGCTTGCATACACTGAGTATCTTCTTGCTGGAGAGGTCGTGCAATTGGTGGTCCAGCATGAAGATGATATTGGAGGACAGCCGAGAGACCATTACTTGGGAACTGTTTAAGAAGAAGTTCTATGCTGAGTTCTTCCCAGATAGTGTGAGGTATGCGAAGGAGGTCGAGTTCTTGCAGCTGATGCAAGGAGACATGTCAGTGTCAGAGTATGCTGAAAAGTTTAAACACTTGGGCAGATTCCACACCCTGAAGATGGCAAAGGACTGGCAGTGTAGAAAATTTGAGAATGGGTTGAGGGGTGACCTCAAGCTCATGGTGGCTCCGCTCTCTATCAAGGAGTTCCCTGCCTTGTTAGAGAAGGCACGAGTGATGGAGAAGCTCAAGGCTAAAGTTGAAGCTCAGCAGAGGTCTCAGCTGAAGGTGGGAGGACCATCTGGGTCCACGAGCAGACACGACGACAGGAGGAACCATACTCTAGGCCTCAGCCCCAGGGGCCCAGGAGGTTCTCACATCAGCCCCAGCAGTTTCAGCCTTCTAGGCCGCAGTGCTTCCACTGTAAGGGGCCCCATCTGAGGAGCGCCTGTCCCCAGCTTTCTAACAGGAGGACCTGCCATAGATGCGGCCAGACGGGTCACTTCATCAAGGATTGCCCAGTCGATAGGAGCACAGTGTCGAGGCCTTCATCACAGTCTCAGTCACAACCATCGAGAGGAGGTGCGAGACCACAGGCGGTGGGTCGAGTGTATGTCGTGACGGGTGTAGAGGCAGCTGGATCAGGTAACCTCATCATCGGGTCTTGTGTGATAGCTGGTAGGAGCTTGCATGTTCTGTTCGATTCGGGGGCGACGCATTCTTTTGTGTCGGAATCTAGGGTGGTGGAGTTGGGTCTTCCGGTGAAGGAGCTCCAGTATGACCTGGTGGTGTCCACACCTGCTTCTGGGTTAGTTAGAACCTCGACCGTGTGTGCTAGGTGTAAGATCGAGGTTGAGGGGCGCAAGTACAGGGTGAACCTCATCTGTTTACCCTTGGCGGGGTTGGATGTCATTTTAGGAATGGATTGGCTATCCGCCAATCACATTCTCATTGACTGTAACGAGAAGAAAGTGTTGTTTCCTAGCTTGGAGGATGAAGATCTGTTGATGTCCTCTCAGCAGGTGGACAAGGCAATTAGGGAAGGGTCTCAGTGCTTCTTGATTTTGACTCAATTATCCGTTGAGACTGAGATTGGACCTTTGGAGACGCTTGTAGTGGGGGATTTCTCAGATGTGTTTCCTGAGGATGTGCCGGGCCTACCCCCTACTAGGGAGATAGAGTTCTCCATTGACCTGGTGCCGGGGGCAGGGCCAGTGTCTATAACACCCTACAGAGTGGCTCCTGCTGAGCTAGTGGAGTTGAAGAAATAGATCGAAGAGCTGCTAGAAAAATAGTTCATCAGGCCGAGTGTATCGCCTTGGGGAGCGCCAGTGCTGCTGGTTAAAAAGAAGGACGGCAGTTCTAGACTCTGTGTGGATTACAGGCAGCTGAATAAGCTAACCATCAAGAACAAGTACCCTCTGCCAAGAATTGACGACTTGATGGATCAGTTGCACGGTGCTGCAGTGTTCTCCAAGATTGATCTGAGATCAAGGTACCATCAGATTCGAGTCAAGTTTGATGACGTGCAGAAGACCGCTTTCAGGTCCAGGTACGGACACTACGAGTATGTAGTGATGTCGTTTGGTGTGACTAACGCCCCCGCTTTGTTCATGGACTACATGAACCAAATCTTCAGGCCATTCCTGGATAAGTTCGTGGTGGTTTTCATAGATGACATCTTGATTTACTCACGGACTCCAGAGGAACATGCAGAGCATCTGAAGATAGTTCTGAGCATACTAAGAGAGAAGCAGTTGTATGCAAAGCGGTCAAAATCTGAGTTCTGGATGACTTCGGTTCAGTTCTTCGGGCACATGATATCGGCTCAGGGCATAGCAGCAGATCCGTCTAAAGTAGAAGCGGTGCTAAATTGGGAACGCCCTAAGTCAGTGTCTGAAATAAGGAGCTTTGTGGGGCTGGCAGGTTACTATAGGAGATTCATTGAAGGATTCTCCAGTATAGCAGCACCCTTGACTCAGCTAACCCGCAAGGATCACCCATTTGCTTGGACCGACCGGTGTGAGGAGAGCTTTCTAAAGCTTAAGCAAAAGTTGACTAGCGCTCCAGTGTTGGTGATTCCTGATACCGGTAAACCCTTTCAGGTTTATTGCGATGCTTCTCATCAGGGTTTGGGATGTGTTCTGATGCAAGAACGGAGAGTGGTAGCATACGCCTCACGACAGTTGAAGAATCATGAGAAGAACTACCCCACGCATGACTTGGAGTTGGCAGCAGTGGTGTTTGCACTAAAGATCTGGAGACACTATCTTTACGGTGCACAATTTCAGGTTTTTAGTGATCATAAGAGTTTGAGATATTTGTTTGACCAGAAAGAGTTAAACATGAGACAGCGACGGTGGATGGAGTTTCTAAAAGATTTTGATTTTGAGTTGTTGTACCACCCGGGGAAGGCGAATGTGATGGCTGACGCCTTAAGCAGAAAGGCGGTTCACGCATCTCACATGATGGTCAGGGAGTTGGACTTGGTAGAGCAGTTCAGAGATATGCAGTTACAGGTGACTTTAGATGAGGGGGTCATTAGATGTAACCAGCTCACGGTGTCTAATGATTTCCTTAATCTGATAAAGGAGAAGCAACCGTCGGACCCCAAGCTACCAAGAACAGTAGAGTTACTTGGCACTGAAAAGGCCAAGGATTTCTTGATGGGAGGTGATGGGGTGCTGAGATTCAGGGGCAGGATTTGCATACCTGAAGACTTAGAGCTGAAAGGTATGATTCTTGAAGAAGGGCACAAGAGTCGTTTTAGCATGCACCTAAGCATGACTAAAATGTATCATGATCTGAGGGAATCGTTCTGGTGGTCGAGCATGAAGCAAGATGTCGCTCGGTATGTAGCGTCATGCTTAACCTGTCAGAAGGCCAAGACGGAGCACCAGAGACCAGGAGGGATGCTTCAGCAGCTTGAGATACCCGAGTGGAAATGGGATAGCGTTGCTATGGACTTTGTCACCCATTTACCTCGGACAGTGAGGAACCACGATGCTATATGGGTGATAGTAGACCGTATCACCAAGAGTGCCCACTTCCTAGCAGTAAACTTGAGGATGTCTATGGCGAAGTTAGCGCAGTTGTATATCGGTGAGATCGTGAGGTTGCATGGGGTGCCATCGAGTATAGTCTCTGATAGAGACCCACGATTCACCTCCCGCTTCTAGCAGAGACGTTGCAGGATGCTATGGGTAGCAGGCTGGCTATGAGCTCCGCTTATCACCCCCAGACCGATGGGCAGTCTGAGAGAACCATCTAGTCTCTTGAGGATCTCTTACGGACGTGCGTGCTGGACCATCTGGGTGCGTGGGACGAGGTCCTGCCTTTAGTGAAGTTTACATATAATAATAGCTTTCACACCAGTATTGGCATGGCGCCTTATGAGGCCCTCTATGGCAGGAGATGTAGAACGCCCTTATGCTGGTATCAGGACGGAGAATCAGTGGTGGTGGGACCAGAGCTCCTGAGGCAGACTATTGAGAAGGTCAAGCTCATACAAGAAAGAATGAGAGCATCCCAAAGCAGACAAAAATCTTATGCTGATCAGAGGAGAAGACCTTTGGAGTTTGAACCAGGGGACCATGTTTTCTTGAGAATTACCCCGACTACTGGTGTGGGAAGAGCAATTCGCCAGAAGAAGTTGTCTCCTAGGTTCGTTGGTCCATACCAGATTCTGAGAAGAATTGGACCAGTGGCGTATGAGATCGCCCTACCTCCTCCCTAGGCCAACCTCCACCCCGTGTTTCATGTTTCACAGCTCAGGAAGTATGTAACTGACCCTTCCCATGTACTTGAGATGGAAGATCTACATATTAGAGGAGACCTTACAGTAGAAGTTCAACTCGTTGGATTAGGAGATGTTCAGATGAGGCAACTCAGAGGGAAAACCATCAGTTTAGTACAGGTCGTCTGGGATAAAAGAACTGGTGATTTCACATGGGAACTAGAGGATGATGTAAGGAAGTCATACCCCCACCTATACTCTGGTAAGTTCCAATTTTCAGGTCGAAAATTTTAGTAGTTGGGGGGAATGTGAAACCCCATTTTGTCTCTCTTTTCTCTACCACTTCCCACTCACTGAAAAACACTCCACAGACCCAACTCTCATTCACTCTGCACTGGTCCCTCCTTTTCTCTCAACCAAAGTTCAACCTTCATACTGACCCATCCTTCTTCTTAATTTTCAGCAGACAAATCAGAAGGGCCAGTTGATACCTCCCTCCTAGCTAAACCTCCATTCTCTCAAAGTAAGTAAAAATTCATTCTCATTTCTCATCAATTTCGAATTCTGGAAGTTAATTTCGAGCCAGACAGAATTAGGGCCCTATCCTTACTGTATGAACCTTCATTTCAGTCCCTTAGGTTGTGAATTGGAGTGCCTCACTGTGAGGAGCCATAATAGTGGATTGGTGATCAATTAAGGTAAGGGAAGCTAACCTATCATCCTATTTTGCGAACAGATCATTAATATAAGTTAGAATTGCATGAATTGGATGTTGATTGATGAGTGGGAACAATTGTATGTGGTGGAATTCGTTTTAGGTATGAACTGTGTGGCTTGCATGTTGAAACAGCTCGAAATTCTGATGATCTCGCCCAGGCGAGTTGTTTCCGCCTGAGTGAAAATGACAAAAAACCACCCCTGATGCTGCGTGAGGTCTCGCCTAGGCGAGCTGATGTCGCCTGAGCGAGAGTCAAATCTCGTCTAGGCGAAACAGCCTAGCCTGAGCGAGAGTTCGCTCAGATTTTGGGGTAGCTCCCTGTTTGGGGTCTCGCCCAGGCGAGAGCGACTCGCCTAAGCGAGACTACTTTCTAGCCCAAGCGAGATCCCCTAGCTTGGGCGAGTTTCAATGCAGAGTTGGATATTTCCATGTTTTTAATGAAATGAATCTGTGCTAGTGAATCGATATTGACAATTGGCTATTATGCATGTGAACTTTATGATTAATAGTCTGTTTGATTATAATTTGTGGAAATTTAGTTAATTGAGAATGTGTGGAATTGGAATTTCAAGGGAAATTCTAAGAAGATGGTTTTAGTAAATGTAAGGGCATGAGGACTCATATTGGTGGCATCCTGACGCTCCTAGTAACCATTGAGATTCAAGTAGAGTATGATGGGTTATGTCGGGAGGAGTAGCAGGAGGTCCTGGTCTATGAACTCGATCCGTCATAGAGGTGATGGGATTTACCTTGAGAGTGGTTGGGTGAATACCCCTTGTGCCTAAAACTCTGCAGAGTTTGGGAACCATCTCGAGTGCAAGCCACCGAGAGCTCCAATGCCACTTACATAATC